>Ga0190363_1000740_pt1 | contig 19501 bp, 15 predicted proteins | sample 48721867_MG_FD_161272 | JGI IMG/M metagenome (GOLD analysis project Ga0190363, IMG submission 161272) | Hydrothermal vent microbial mat bacterial communities from Southern Trench, Guaymas Basin, Mexico - 4872-18-6-7_MG | ecosystem: Environmental > Aquatic > Marine > Hydrothermal vents >... | reverse complement strand
TGAGGAGATATCGCAATTCTTTCAGACTATTCCACAGCAGTTACTTAAATCCTTGCTATACGTGAAGCAAACAGATAGTGGTAAACAACCAGTATTTCTGTTGGTGGATGGTGCACACGATGTGAGTGAAGCTAAGATATCGAAGTTGGGTAATTTGCGGCCCGCAACACCGGATGAAGTGAAGGAGTGGATGGGTGCCTCCATCGGTTATATAAGCCCCATAGGTACAGATATCCCAGTGTATGCAGATATAAGTTTAAAGGGTAGAAAGGGGTTAATAACAGGGGCAAATGAGGACCTTTACCATTACGAAGGGGTGAACATTGAGCGTGACATCAAGGTAAATGAATACATGGATATTGCGAGGGTAGCGCCTGGCGATAGATGCCCACAATGTGGTGACAAGCTTATAATCGAACCCGCTATTGAGGTTGGCCACATATTTAGGTTGGGTACAAAATATTCAGAAGCTATGGGGGCAACCTTCCTCGACCGTGATGGCAAAAAGAAGCCTATACTTATGGGTAGTTATGGTATAGGGGTGGAACGATCGATGATGGCGATCATTGAAACACATCACGACGAGCATGGCATTGTATGGCCGCTAAGTGTGGCACCTTTTCAGGTACTCGTTACAACCCTTAACCCGGAGAATTGCGACCTCGTACAGGCAGCCGATAATTTATATAAAGAGTTGATGGAAAGAGACATTGAAGTACTTTATGATGACCGCAGCACGAGTGCGGGTGTTAAACTTAAAGATGGTGACTTAATCGGTATTCCAGTTATTTTAATATTGGGTGAGAAAGTGTGGAGGGATGGGATGGTAGAAATCAAAATACGGGCTACAAATGAGCGGATAAAAGTTAATCACACGATGTGCGTAGATAAGGTATTGAATATTATAAAGGAGATGCAAGATGCGACTCAATAAGTCAGAAGTTATCGCTAAGGTGCGTTCACTTGTGGAACGTGTCATCGAGGATACCGATATATTCCTCGTAGATATTGAAGCCCATGGTACTGTAAATAACGCTTATATTCGAGTGTTTGTGGATACACCCAACCGCATAACATTGGATCAATGTGTATATGTAAGTCGTGAGCTTAAGAAATATCTCGATATGGACAACAGCATAGGTAACTACACACTGGAAGTATCCTCGCCAGGTGGTCGCAAAAGGAGGTATTGATGTCGAGAGCATTAACACAAGCTATCAGAGATATAGCGGACGAGCGGCAGCTACCGTGGGAGCTGGTACGTGAAATCTTTGAAGAATCCTTAAAAGAAGCGATATCCAAGAAGATGGACCTTACAGGTGATATACAAATTAGGGTATCAGAGACTACAGGTGATATACGGATAGTTGTAACACAAAAGGTAGTACATAGGCCCAAAGAGCCCGGTGAGATCACCTTAAGGCAGGCACGTAAATATAATCCAGATGCGAAAGTAGGTGACACTATTCAAATATCGTTGGCACCCGAGGATTTCCCCAGAAGTGTTGTCATTGTTGCAAAACAGCTGCTGTTGGAACGCATAGAAAGAGAAGAACGTCACAGGATAGCAGAGGAGTACCGTAAGAAGGTAGGTACATTGGTCGCCGGTACGGTTCAGAAGATTGATCGTTACAATATACTCGTTAATTTAGGGGATGCTGAAGCAATATTACCTGTGAGTGAGGAGATACCAGGTGAACATGGCTATTTCCGTCAAGGTGGCAACATCAGAGCGGTGGTGTTGAGGGTAGATGAAAAGGACAACATTATACTGTCACGTACACATCCGAGTTTCCTCAAACGGTTGATGGAGTTTGAGATCCCCGAAATCGCAGATGGTGTGGTAGAGATAAAAGCTATCGCTCGCATACCTGGTAAACGAGCTAAGGTTGCAGTAGCTTCAAATGATCCAAAAGTCGACCCCGTAGGTGCATGTGTCGGTAATAAAGGGTGGCGAATCAAACCAATCGTGAAAGAGTTGCAGGGCGAGAAAATAGATGTGCTACAGTGGAGTGATGAGTTAGTGGTGCTCGTCTCACGTGCATTGTCGGGTGCACGTATTATCACACAGAAGGTGGATAACGAAAGGAAGGAGATCACCGTGGTGATAGAACCTGAAGATCTACCCAAAGCCATAGGTAAGAATGGACAAAATGCGTACCTTGCATCGAGGCTCGTGGATTATGATATCGACATATTTAGCCCAGAAGAATACGAACGTGAGAGTGTACTTAATATAACCGAATTTACGGATGACATAAAGGAACGGTTGGTAAAACATAACCTATTCACAGCAAGAGCTATATTAAGGAATGAAGATGACCTACGTGAGATGGGTGAGTTTACTGATGAGGAGTTGAAATTTATATTCACCATAGCGGAGAAGATCGAGAATGAAGTACGTCAGCTAAAGCTTAAGGGGGTACCAGGTGAGTAACGGTGGTAAACCGCTGTTTGAGGTGGCAAAAGAGTTACACTTATCAACCGGTGCGCTACGTAAGCTGTTGGCTGAACTTGGTTACGAAGTGAAGGGCGGCTCTCGTAGTGTGGTGCCACCGGAATGGATTGAAGCCTGTCGCAAGAGATTAGACCAGGAGCGATATCGTTACAAAATAGAGGAACGTAAGAAACGCAAATTCCACAAACCACGTACATTGTTACCATACGAAGAGTATAAGGAGGAGCCATCACGTGACGAAGCAGAACGTGAAATACGGCAAACGTGGGCAAGAATCGAGTCCAAGCCGTTCAAACGTCACAAGAAAAGGCGTCCCGAATATGAGAAGAGAGAGAAGGAAAAGGAACAAAAAGTTATAGGTATACCAGAAGTTATCTCGGTGAAGGAACTGGCTGAAACTTTGGGGATGAATCCCGTCGACCTTGTTGCACATGCGTTACGGGAGTTTGGACTTACGCTTACTGTTAATCAGAGGATCGATTTTACGACTGCACAGATATTGGCACAGGATCTGGGTTATGAAGTGAAGAAAGTTAGCATTGAGACGGAGCTCGTAGAGGAGGAAGAACCAAAAGAAGTGAAACCACGTCCACCAGTGGTGTCAGTGCTTGGACATATTGACCATGGTAAGACGACGTTACTGGATGCCATCCGTAATACGGATGTGGCAGCTCGTGAGTATGGTCGCATTACACAACATATAGGCGCATATCATGTCAAGTACGGTAAGTATGGGATAACGTTTATCGATACACCTGGACATGAGGCATTCACAGCGATGAGGGCACGTGGTGCACAGGTTACTGATATAGCGATATTGGTGGTGGCGGCAGACGATGGTGTTATGCCACAAACTATAGAGGCGATTGACCATATTCGTGAAGCCGGTATACCTATGATCGTAGCTATCAACAAAATAGACCTACCCACAGCTAATGTGGATAAGGTAGTATCACAACTATATGCGAATAAGGTAGACGTTGAGCCGTATGGTGGTAAGGTACCTGTGTGTTACGTATCGGCGAAAACCCGTCAAGGTATAGAAGACCTGCTCGACACGATAGTATTGGTAGCAGAGGAGCTCGATCTCAAAGCTCCCTACGATGTGAAAGCTAAAGGTGTAATATTGGAATCGCACATTGATAAGGGTAAGGGTAAAGTTGCCACTGTGTTGGTATTCGAAGGTATACTAAAAGTAGGTGATGTATTTGTTGCAGGTACAACATGGGGTAGAGTACGCTGTTTATGGGATGAGTGGGGTAACAAAAAAGAAGCATGTAAACCAGGTGAGCCTGCGCAGGTGGCGGAGTTTGAGGAGCTACCGTTGGTAGGTGATAAGTTTGTGGTGGTAAGTGACGAACGGCGTGCAAGAGAGGTTGCACAGAAAAGGAAGGAGATTGAAGAGATGAGCAAATGGCAGCGTATCAGGTCGAGGATATCGCTCGAAAGCATACAACAGCGGATACAGGAGGGTAAAGTAAAAGAGTTGAAACTCATCTTGAAAGCAGACGTAACGGGTACACTTGAGGCGCTGGCGGATGCGGTGAGCAAGATAGATACTAAAAAGCGATTAGAAATAAAGATAATCCACAAAGGTATAGGGGATGTTAACCCGTCGGATGTGTTGCTGGCAGAAGCTTCCGAAGCCCCTATAATAGGGTTTAATGTGGGGGTGATGCCACAGGCACATACATTGGCGAGGGAGAAAAATGTCGAAATACATACGTTTAAGGTGATATACGATGTGGTAAAGGCAGTTGAGGCAGCAATAGCTGGTATACTTGTGGCGGAAGAGGAGGAGGTAACCTTAGGTAAGGCAAGAATCAAGGCCATCTTCAACATACGTGAGGTAGGTAAGGTTGCAGGTGTGGAGGTACTGGAAGGTAAAGTAAAGCGGGGTGCGCTGGTACGTGTGATGCGTAACGGAAAGAAAGTTTTTGAAGGTAAAATTGTTTCACTTAAACATTACAAGGAAGACAAAGACGAGATAAGTGCAGGCAACGAGTGTGGGATAGGGCTTGGTGACCCCAAAGCACCCATAAGGGAGGGTGATATCTTGGAGGTTTACGAAAAGCGTAAAGTGTTGGCTGCATGATAGTAGGTATATGTGAGGTTGAACTCCATATATGGAATAGTTTATCGCTTAAAGATAAACGTAGAGTTATGAATCGCATCAAGGATAAAATACGTAATAGTTTCAACGTAGCGGTGGCAGAGATTGGCGACGATAACGTATGGCAGAGGGCAAGGTTGGGTATTGCATGTGTGGGTGGTGAACAGAAATGGGTTGAACGTATCGTGAACGGCGTTAGAGAGTTGTTACAAAAGGAGCCAGACGTTGAGGTGATAAACTTCTGGATAGAATGGCGTTGATATTGTTCATGTGGGGATGCTGGAATGTGGGGTTGAGTTCGTTGATACCGATCTCTAATTTGGTGAGGTTCGACCCTGCAGGTGATGGATTATTCGTAAGTTACGAAACAAATGTGAAATACAATCTTGCAGTATATGAGTTTGACCATTACGGGATACGTATGGATAGGGTTGAATGTAGTGTTGAGCGAAAAGTTTTAGATAAAGGTGGCTGGGACATCAAAGTAGGTGGTGGTGGCTATATGTTGAAGTTAGGGGATGTACGGGAATTTGGATGGCTTGTAACCGCTACGTGGTATAAATACCTGGGTGTAGGGTACGTGGGTGTGGGGCTTCATTATCCATCAATATACATGAGGTTAAGTGTGGGATGTCAGTTATAAGTAGATGTTTATTGATAGTGTTGATATTGACAGGCTGTGGCCGTGTGTTGGAACAGCGGGTGGGTGATGACTATTTCCCGATAATGAAGCCAGGTGCGTATTGGATATACTCTAATACCGAAGGTGATACGATGCGCATGAAAGTTGAGGGCACCACATATGTGGAAGGCTGTGAAGCTTCGATAGTTGATAGGTTCGGTAACCTGGAGTATTGGTGGCAAAACGACCGATATACTGAGAGGTATTGGCAACACATTGTGATTTACGATGGTACACCGTATGAGGTGGCAGGTAAATGGGTACCGTTTCTGAGATACCCGCTTGTGGCCAACGATGTGATAACGGGAGAAGCCAGCAACTCAGGTGAGATAGGGGGTGAACCCTATCGTTGGCAACTTACGTGGAACATAAAGGTAGGTGAATGTAAAAATATGATGACATTTGATGATGTGTTTACGGTAGAGTATGAATTTGTCGAAACCTTCAGCTGGCGAAACGTAGCTGATACCTGTGTGTATCGGTTTACACGTAGTTATGCACCCAATGTCGGTATCATACGTGAGATAGTGGGTGACGATACATTAAGGCTTATCGAATATAGCATACCATAATGTTGAGGGATAAAATACGGAGAGCATTGGTTGAATCACTAAAGGTGCCGAATATCATAGTCACACATACGAAGGATTTTAAATTTGGTGAATACACCACGAATGTGGCGTTTAGGTTGGCGAGTGAGATGAAATGTCCACCAGATGAGGTTGCCAAAAGGCTCATTAAAGAGATAAAAGTACCGGATTTTGTGGACAAAGTACAACCTGTAGGGGGGTATATCAACTTTTATCTTAAAGAAGGGTTCCTGCGGTCGATACTTAAAGATATTGTTAACAAAGGTGAAAACTATGGTAGGGGTGAACCCAAACCCCAATCTGTGCTCATAGAGTTTGTTAGCGCTAACCCCACCGGGCCGCTGAATGTGGTTAATGGACGTGCCGCTACGGTAGGTGATACGCTTGTACGTACGTTTGGGTTTCGTGGCTATAACGTAGCGAGCGAGTATTATGTTAATGATGCAGGTCGACAGGTGCAACTGTTAGGTGAATCGATCAAATCACATTATTATAAACTACAGGGTAGGGACTATCCATTTCCTGAAGATGGATATCGTGGTGATTACGTACGTGGAATAGCACAAAGGATGATAGACGAGGGACGTACGGATTTTGTGGAGTTTGGTGTATCACTTATGGTGGAGGAACATAAACGTACGTTGGAACGGTTCGGGGTGCGGTTCGATTACTGGATACATGAGAGTAAAATAAGGGAGATTGGGATAATAGATAAAGTGTTACAGATATTGAAAAATAAAGGGCTAACTTACGAGTATGATGGTGCGCTGTGGTTAAAGACTTCAAAGTTTGGTGATGATAAAGATCGTGTGATAATCAAAAAGGATGGCGAATACACGTACTTTCTACCTGATATTGCGTACCACCTTAATAAGATTGAGCGTGGGTTCGATAAACTCATAAACCTGTGGGGGCCAGATCATTACGGGTATGTGCCAAGGATGAAAGCCGCCATCGAGGCGCTGGGATATCCAAAAGATACGCTGGAAGTGTTGATAATACAGCAGGTTACGTTGCTGACGGGTGGCGGTAAAGCGAAGATGTCCAAACGTGAAGGTAGGTTCGTAACACTCAGTTCACTTATCGATGAGATAGGTACGGATGCGGCGAGATTCTTCTTCCTCATGCGTAAATGGGACAAACCGCTGGAGTTTGATGTGGAGCTGGCCAAACAACAAAGTATGGAGAACCCTGTCTATTACGTACAGTATGCGTATGTGAGGACACTCAGTATACTGCGTAAAGCGGAAGAGGCTGGTATATCGATGGAGGGATTGACGGAGGCTAACCTGAAGTTGTTGAAAGAGAAAGAAGAGTTAGATCTTATACGGCAGCTGATATATTTTCCGGAGATACTGGAGGATGTAGTTAACGAACGTGAGCCACATCTTATCGTGTTTTATTTGATGGAGCTGGCACGCAATTTCCATCACTACTACGAGCATCATAGGGTGTTGGGTGTGGAGCCAGACCTATCACTTGCAAGGTTATGCCTTATAAAGGGGTTAAATAATGTGTTCGGTAAAGGGTTGGAGCTCATAGGGGTGTCGCGACCCGACCGCATGTAGTGTAAGGATTGAACTTACTGCTTTTAAGCGTTACTTGATGTATATTAACTTACCCGTACAACGTGTGTGCATCCTACGAGCCTGTAGTTTTAACTCACACAGGTATACACCTTGGGCAACTTTTTGCCCAACATCGTTATCAGCATGCCACTCAACCGAATGGTAGCCGGGTGATAGCTCATCATCCACTAACGTACGTATTAACCTACCTGTGATATCGTATATGCTCAACGTTACGTGTGGTTTGTCACAACCATCCACCTGCGGTATGGCAAACCTTATACACGTACGTGAGGTGAATGGATTCGGCCAGCTATGGTAAAGTATAAGCTTATCGGGTAACGTATCAGCAACCCCCATGCCGTAAAATTGATATATCTGTAAACCGGCATCCCAATCAGCTACATAAGCGTAAGATCCTGATACATAAACACGAAGTGCATAGCCGGGTGTGTCGTGGTAGCCAACTACTTCAAGATTTTCAGGATCGCTCACATTTATAATTCCTAACCCATATTCACCACCAGCTATATAAGCGTAAGCATCTGATATATAAACATCCTCTGCATAACAAAAGAAGTAGCCAATCATCTCAAGATTTCTAGGATCACTTACATCTATGATTAGTAAACCATCGCCCTTCGAAGCTACGTAAGCATAATCTCCTGATACGTAAACACCATGCGCATAGAAGGGTACATCGCAGTAGCTCACTTCTTCCGGATTTTCGGGATCGCTTATATCTATGACGCGCAAACAAGCACCATCAGCAGCTACATAAGCGTAACCATCCGATATATAAACATCATATGCATAGCCAGGTGTATGGCAATAGCCTACTTCTTCTGGATTGCTGGGATCACTTACGTCTATAACTCGTAAACCAGCACCATCAGCTACATAAGCGTAACCTTCTGATACATAAACACCCTCCGCATGGCCAGGTGTATCGTAGTAGCCTACCTCTTCTGGATTGCTGGGATCACTTACATCTATAACTCGTAAACCAGTATCAGCAGCTACATAAGCGTAATCTCCCGATACGTAAACACCCTTTGCATAGCCCGGCGTATCGTAGTAGCTTACCTCTCTTGGATTGCTGGGATCGCTTATATCTATAACCCTTAAGCCAGTTTCCCAAGCAGCTACATAAGCGTAACCTTCTGATACGTAAACATCAAGTGCATAGTCAGGTGTATCGTAATAGCCTACTTCCTCTGGGTTGCTGGGATCATTTACATCTATAACTCGTAAGCCAGAATAACAATCAGCTACATAAGCGTAATGACCTGATACGTAAACACCGCGTGTATAGCAAGGTGTATCGTAGTAGCCTACCTCTTCTGGATTGCTGGGATCACTCACATCTATAACTCGTAAACCAGCACCATCAGCTACATAAGCGTAATCTCCCGATACGTGAACACCCTCTGCATAGTCAGGTGTATCGCAATAGCCTATCTCCTCTGGATTTCCAGGATCGCTAATATCTATGATCCTTAAACCACGATTACCATCGGCTATAAAAGCATAATCACCCGATACGTAAACATCACATGTATAGTCAGGCGTATCGTAGCAGCTTACTTCCTCTGGGTTGCTGGGCTCGCTTATATCTATGACTAGTAAACCAGCATAACCACTGGCTACATAAGCGTAACCCTCGGATATGTAAACATCCAATGTAGCACCGGGTGTATCGTAGTGACCAACTACTTGTGGGTTGCTGGGATCACTTACATCTATAACGCGTAAACCACCAGCAGCTACATAAGCGTAACACCCCGATACGTAAACACCACATGCATAGCGAGATGTATAACAACAGCTTAATCGCACAGGTGCAGATGGCTCTTCTATCGACCAGATTTCGAGCCCTCCCCAACCATCAGCTACGTACAACATCTGTGTGGTATTATCATAATAAAATCCATTAACTACACCTCCTGTCCTAATTGCTGAAACCTCAACAGGATTTGACACCTGTGACACATCCAGCACGTATATAACACCACTTGAACTAATAAACACGAGATTACGGGCAGAATCTACACAGACCGCCCGACATGGGCCAAATGGCCAATTACCCACGAATCGCACATTTAGCGAATCAAATCCCGCCTTGGAATACATGGCTATTTGCTCACTCGCCATGGACATTGGTTGAGTTAAATTCACAGAGATAAGAGCTAAAACTATGCACATCCCACCTCCCTCTTTCGTTTTAACATAATTCCCAACTTTTTGCGTCAAGCAGAGGTTCAACCCACTGTTCGTTTAACCCGTCTCTTAGGTGATAACATCAGTGCCAATCCAAATATTATCGATGATACGATGATGATCACCGCACCTGATGGTACATTGAACAAGTACGAGAATAACAAGCCCAACATACAAGAAGCCACGCCAAAAGCTGCCGATAGCATATACATTGTCCTTAAACTGTAAGTAAGTTGGTAAGCCGCAGACGGTGGGTTAACTATCAAACTGAATATCAGTAACCCACCCACTGTGTTTAAGCTCAACGCCACTGTCATACCGGCGAGTAACAGCATCACGTAGAAGATGGGCCTGTCAGGTATACCGACAGCACGTGCGAGCTCACGATTGAACAGAGTGGCTTCGATCTCCTTGAACATAACCCCCAGAAACAGTAGATTGATACCCACCACTATTACCAAGAATATTAAGTCACTACGTGACAGCAGTAGTATGTTACCCCAGATGAAGTTAAGTGCTTCAGTTTTGGGCCCCTTGAGCAACCCCATACCAAGGAATGCAATACCCAACAGTATCGAAAATACGATGCCAAGTGATATGTTAGGATCGAGCTCCGCACGTTCAGCCATGGGACCAACGAGCCCAGCAGCCGCAACTGAGAACATGATCGCCATAGTGAGTGGGTTCACACCAAGGAGTAACCCAAATATTGCGCCTGCAAACGCTGCATGTGACATCGCAACACCAATGAACGGTATACCCAATAGCATTATCCATACACCGATGATACCACAACCTGCACCTGCGAATATTGATGCCAGTATCGCATTACGCATAAACTCGTATTGCAGTAGATCAAACATTCGTCTATCGGTTGATGGTCAGTGGCCCCATTGGGTGATCGTAAAGCTCGTAAAGTAGCTTATCATCCAGCTGCTGTATATCGCCAGCCCATAGAATGGTACCGTGCTTCATAAGAACTACTTGCCTGCATGAACGTGGTATATGTGTCAATATATGTGTCACGAATACAACCGTTATATGGTGCTCGTTGTAGATTTTATCAATCAACCCCACTATCTCCTCCTGAGCTTTGGGGTCGAGGTTGGATGTGGGTTCATCCAGCAACATGAGTTCAGGTTGCTGTGCTACCACACGTGCAAGTGATACCTTCTGTTGTTCACCACCAGAGAGGTGACCAATAGGACGATCACGTAACTCCAACACTCCAGTAAGCTCCATAGCATGGTGGACAATATCGTTGTCCTCCTTAGTCAAGCGCCGAAATAGTCCAACCTTACCAAACCTACCAAGCTTTACAACCTCCTCCACAGTGATGGGAAACCTGGGATCGATGGATAGATTCTGTGGCACATAACCGATACGTTTGCGAATCCGTACCGCATTACGTGGTGTCATGTACATGCCAAAGACCTTAACAGTACCGGAGAGTATCCTACCTAACCCATTGATAGCTGTAAGTAAAGTTGTCTTACCTGCACCGTTGGGCCCTATCACCGAAAGAAACGTACCTTCTTCTATGTTGAGTGAGATACCTTTCAATGCTACATTTTCACGATACGAAACCGTTAGGTTACGTATTTCGACTGCATTCATCCAACCATTCTAATCTCTCAAACCATTCACCAATCGCTCCACATTATCCATCAACGACTGGATGTATGAATCACCCAATGGGAAATTTGTCAACACCGCATGTGATACACCCAGTTCGTCAGCGATTACATGCCCTATGTTGCCACCACTCTGTAGGTTATCAACCACTATGCGGACATCATGGTTACGTGCCAGCTCTATTAGCTTACACATTTCCTTAGGTGATAGCTCCTCAGGCCTACCATATGTAGCGATTACGTCAAACCCCAGCCATTCAAGGAAGGTAGCCTGATAGTTTGCACAGATAGCCTTTACGTGATGGAAAGTTTCCGATATATTTTTGATTTCTGAAGCTACGGAGTCGATCAGCTTCTCGTATTGGGTTAGGTTCGTGCGATAAAATTCCGCATGCTGGGGGTCGAGCTCCACCAATATCTCCGTTATTCGTGCAGCTGCAACCTTCTGTATGTCGGGTATCATCCAGTTACCTTCGATTTTGAGTGTCTCCACCGCTATATTTTCATTATTAACGGAATTGACCAACTTGCTTAGCCAACCCTCGAATCCATGACATAATATAGCGTTGGCGGTTGTTAAACCAACAACATCGGAGGGCTTAACATCGAAATGTCCGGGACACATCCCAGCCGGTACGATTGTTATTACGTTAACCTTATCATCACCTATTTGCTTGAGTATGGTTCCAATAAGTGAAGTGGTAGCAACAACCTTGATAGATGATACGGTATGACCACTTGCAAGCAATAGAAATATCCCGAGTATGAAGTTCATATCACTTGAGTTTGACTTTCACACCCAACGTAACTGCACGACGTGGCATTCGATACAAACCAGCGGCACCCCCAGGTAGATCAGCATATATAACATAGTCTCGATCGAATATGTTATCAACCGCCAGGAATACATTCAGTTGAGGTAACACCCTGTAGCTGAGTTTAACATTGGCCACGAAGTAATCGTCAATCTTCTGCTCATGATTATCAGCAGCATAGTAGTTGCCAACGTATTGCCCTGTGAATCCAACCATAACCTTATCATACGTGTATCGCATCACTATATCGAGTTTGTTGCCCGGCCTACCCGTGGTCTTCTCACCTGGATCGAGGTACGAGTAGTAGATACGACCTGTGAAGTATCCGAGTTGCATGTTTAAACCTGTCTCTACGCCTTTGAAGTCGAACTTACCTGTGTTTTGGAATAGGAACTTTGGTGGTGGGTTGGGGTTATCCTCCAGCTGGATGATGTTGTCACCTTTCATATCGTAGCAGGTGAATTCGAACGTCACCCCATCTGCAACCCGATAGTCGAACCCTATCTCATAGTTCCAAACCCTTTCAGGTTGCAGATTCTCGTTAGATGGTGGAAACATATACAGTTCGTTTAGCTGCGGCGATCTAAATCCCTTGCTGATGATTGCACGTAAAATAATACCTTCACGTAGATGTAACACGAGCCCCGCTTCTGGACATAGTTCAGTACCTGCAACCTCATCGTAATTGTATCTACCGCCGAATGATAATATTGCTTTACCAAGTAGCTGTTCGATATGCAAGAAGCTGGCAAATTCGGTTTTGGTCCATTCACCTTGGGGTTCGGAGAGCCTTTCACCACCCTGTTGACGGAACTCTACCCCCGCAACGAGCGTGTTACCGGTGAGTGGATGTACCACACAGTGTAACAACCCACCATTTGTGAAATCACGTGAATGCCAGCCATCGGAAAATTGGTGATGCCCGAAATTACGATAGAGTTTGGCAAACAACTCGATACCTCCAAACTTGCTGTTCAGGCTCAAATCCAAAGCACCACGCTCGTAGTCGTTCCAGGTGTTGGATACAAGTGTATCGGGGTCGGTTGCCCGTAATGGCTCCTCTTTGTAGCCATCGAAGTATTTACCATTAAAGGTGAGTTCAACCCGTTTGTTAAACCTATACCCCAGATGTGCAGTGAAATCTTTACCATCATACGCGGAATTGGGTAGATGGCCGTCACTCGTACGCCAATCACCTGTCAAATAGTAGTCGAATTTACCGAGATTCGTACCGTGTCGAAGCCTAATACATCGGGTGTTGTATGTGCCATACCAAGTAGTTAGATCGGTTTCGATACCTTTCTTCAGTTTCCTGGTTATTATGTTGATCACACCACCAAGCGCATCTGAACCATAAAGTACGGATAGCGGACCACGAACCACCTCGATACGGTCGACATTATCAAGCGGTAATGAATGCGTTACGGTGCAACCAAACAGCCCCATCTTAACGGGTCGGCCATCGATCAATACCATCAACCTTCTGCCACGACTGCCGAGACCACGTATCTCGACATCGGCTCTACCGAAAGCACTCGTCTTCTGAACAAATAACCCAGGTACAGTGGCTAAAATATCAGTGCAGGAGTTTGCATTTGAAGCCTCAATATCTTCACGAGTGACAACACTTACGCTTGAGGCAAGATCCTTAACCGCACGCTTGAGACGAGTGGCAGTCACCACAATCTCATCCAGATAATATACCCGCAGCGTATCATTAAACTTGAGCGTATCCTCGGCACCAACAAGCCCAACAAAACATAGCCAAAACACCAAAACCCATAACCTCATCAACATCTCAACCCCCCATTTTTCACACATTTTTTATTTTCGTGTGAATAAAGGGTAAAATAAAAATTAGAGTATATGTCCGCATACTGCCTCGACGTGTAGTGAACCATGTTTAACGCCTTTTGTTGCTTTCAACCTATTTGCCAGCTCGCTTATCCTGCGCAGGTTACCTTTGACCAGTATCACCTCGAAACAGTTATCGTGATCGAGGTGCACATGTTGTGATGCGATTATCAGCTCATTAAAATCGTGTTGGATATCGACCAACCTGTTCACCAACTCACGTTTATGGTGATCGTAGACCAATGTTATTACACCCACTACATCCTTATCTTCTACCTTTATCTCCTCACTAACCAACTTCTCACGTATAAGATCAGTGATAGCCTTCGAACGTGTCGGATACCCCTTCTTCTTAATAAGCCTATCGAACTCGTCCAGCACACGCTTATCCAGGGATACACTGAACCGCACAAGGCTCATGTAATACGAAAATAGTGATCGTAATAAATTGTCAAGCTACTGAATTTACTTCACCCCTATTTTAATCTCGCCGTTGGCATCGATCACCACTTTGCTACCTTCCTTGATCTCACCCTTAAGCACGGCTTCTGACAACTTATCTTCCAGCTCACGTTGTATCACCCGTCTAAGTGGTCGTGCCCCCATGACCGGGTCGAACCCTTCACGTGCAAGGTATTCACGTGCCTTATCTGTGAGTTCGATCTCCACCCCCGTCTCGTGCATCCTATCTCTTAACCTATCCACAAGTATATCCACAATCTTCAGCACATGCTCCCACTTGAGTGGATGGAACACCACAATCTCATCAATACGGTTGAGGAACTCCGGCCTAAACGCATGTTTCACCACATCCAGCACTTGCTCTTTGGCTTTGTTGAACTCAGCTTCGAATTCCTTCTCCAGTTGTTCGCGCTCACGTTCGAGTGCCTCCTTCTCTTTCTTATATTCTGATTTGGTGATCTCCTTCTTTTCACGCTGCTGTTCGAGTTCGTGCATCCTACGGTGTAGCTCCTGATACCTCGGGTTGAATTTCTCCATCAAATCGCGTAGATATTCGCTACCCAGGTTCGATGTCATTATGATCACGGTATTACGGAAGGATACTGTCCTACCGTGTGAGTCGGTCAACCTACCATCATCCAACACCTGCAGGAACAGGTCGAACACCCTCGCATGTGCTTTCTCGATCTCATCCAACAGTATCACCGAATACGGGCGTCTACGTACTGCTTCGGTAAGCTTACCACCCTCTTCATACCCCACATAACCCGGTGGCGCACCTATGAGTTTAGCTACTGAATGTTCTTCCTTAAACTCCGACATATCCAACCTTATCAGTGCATCTTCGTCACCAAACAGGAACTCAGCCAACGTCTTTGCCAGCTCCGTCTTACCCACCCCTGTAGGGCCAAGAAACAGAAACGACCCCAATGGCCGTCTTGGATCTGCCACCCCCGCACGTGCACGCCTGATTGCACGTGATACCGCCACTATAGCCTCGTCCTGCCCTATAACACGTCGATGTAGGTGTTCCTCCATCTTCAACAGCTTAGCTTTCTCTTCCTCCATCATCCTTGCAACAGGTATATTGGTCCATTCCGATACCACCTCAGCTACATCGTCGCTCGTCACCCGTATCTCTTCCAGCTGTTCGCTTGCCTTTTGGCGTGCCTCCAGCAGCTCCTTCTTTGTTGCCTTGAGCTTATCCAGCAACTCCTCCCAACGTTTGAGGTCACCTTTATCTTCGGCTTCTTTCACCTGTTTCTCCAGTTTCGCAACTTTATCCTCTAACTCCTTCAAATCTTTAGCACCCGCTTTCTCCTTTTTGGCTAACAACGTCTTTAGTTCATCCAGCTCCTTCTCCAACCGCTTTATATCTGCCTCTATCTCGCTGATCCTCGCTTTCTCCTTTTCATGTGCTTTCTGTTCCCTTAACTCTTTTAACTTACCTTCGATCTCTTTCACCCTAATCTCTGGATACAACACTTTCAATGCCTTCTTGGATGCGGATTGATCGATCGCATCTATCGCCTTATCTGGCAGATGTCTATCCTGTACATACCTATGTGTAAGCTTAACCGCTGAGGTTATGGCATCATCGTCTATCTTCACCTTGTGATGTTGCTCATACTTGGGTCGTAACCCTTTCAGTATCTCGATCGTCGTCTCAGGTGACGGTTCCGTTATCCATATGGGTTGGAACCTACGTTCGAGTGCCGAATCCTTCTCGATGTAACGTCGATACTCCTCAGGTGTTGTCGCACCTATCACTTGAAACTCACCCCTCGCCAGCGCTGGTTTCAACAAATTAGCTGCATCTAATGCACCACCCTCCGCACGTCCAGCACCTACAACATTATGTAGCTCATCGATAAACAGTATCACATTACCTGCCTTCTTAATCTCATCCAGTATCTGTTTGAGCCGCTCCTCAAACTCACCCCGATATTTAGTACCTGCCAGCAGTGCACCCATATCCAGCTGCAATATCTTTGCGTCCTTCAACTGCTCCGGTACCTCACCTTTAGCTATCTTCTGAGCTAACCCCTCAACCAAAGCTGTCTTACCTACACCTGCCTCACCAACAATCACTGGGTTATTCTTCTGGCGTCGTATTAACGTCTCTATCATACGTTGTATCTCCTTCTCCCTACCGATGACAGGGTCCAGCTTACCCTCACGCGCTAACTGAGTCAAGTTGATCGTAAATCGTTCCAATGCCGAACGTTCCTCCTCTTGCATCTCCTCCTTTATGTTACTGGGTATGGGTTCACCTTTTTGACCCCTCAATGCACGCATTATCTGTGATAGGTAGTAACCACCCACCGTATCGGGTGAATCCATCATCGCATCCGCAATATGTGTGATACCCACACCATCCTCTGCGGTTTTGGCTGCCTTCTCCAATATCTTCTCGAGGAAAAACGAGTGTGAAGGTTCCTTCTCCTCACGTAAGAAATGTGCACGTAACTTACCTATGATACGTCGAGGTTCAACCCCTGAATTCTTAAGCTGTAACAACGAACCTCGTAGCTTATCCTCAAGATCGGCCAACTCATACAGCATGCGGTTGGCGTCTTCCTCCTCGAGCCCCCATCTTTTGGCTACTTCCCTTATTTCGGTTGCAAACTCCTTCGGTACACGTAGGCTATAATCACGTAGTATCCATTCACGATCGTGCCCCCATACATCGCCAAAGAATTCACTGAATATATCCGTGCCAAAAAATTCATCTATCAAGCTACGTGTACGCCGTTCGGGTACCCAACGTTTAACCTTAAGTGTAACGAACTCACGTATGCGTTCGCCTCGCATATCCTTTGCAATCGCATCCTCAAGATATTTAAACAACGTGTGGTATAGCTCCTTCACCAAGCCCGGTGAATATGCGTTACTTAGCATCTTCTCACGCTCCTCTAATGCACTAATGTAGGAATTCGTCATCTCATCCAACTGTGAGTGGAAGCTCGACAACCCACGTTCAACCTCACGTCTAATCGCCTCCGCACTTATACCACGTTTATCCAGCAGCTTAAGGAATGGGTTACCATCTTTAAACGTGAACAACGCCTGCAGCAAGTGATCTGTATCAATATATGAATCGCCACGCTTCTTGGCATGCTTGCGTGCCTCCTCTAATAATGCCTTACCTTTATCTGTTAGTTTCATCTCCTACCTCCTCAGTTAAATTTATGCTAATTTGTGGTATGTCAACAATATCATGGGTTCAGCCATCACTTACACCAAGGCTTGACGTTTAAGTTATAGAAGTATATCTAATCCAAGCACCTGATATTTAAAAGGAGGGGGGATGGATATTCTAAGGCAATTGGATTTCGACCTTGCATATCTGGCAATGCTAACCAAGGAGCGTATCAAACCCATGAGCAGATGGGAGAAACCAGTTGATATAAACACGCACCGAATATTGAAACGTTATGGGTTACGTACTGCAGTGGTAACACGTAGATTGATGGACGGTACCCCAGTCTACGAGACGATATTTAGTACAAAACAACGATATATTGACTATTATATGCGACGTTTCGATAATAAGCCAGTAGCTAACAGCAAGGATGACAGCATCATTGAGGGCCTATTATTCGGCTATCCTAACTGTTGTGTGGAGAACTTTGTCACCAATGGCTACACACCCAACCCATACATTGGTAAAGAGCAACGTATACTGTTTCATTGGGTATGCCCAAACTGTAAGGTTACACCCACACTTATACCATATTACAAGCGTATATATCGTGAATGCAAAGCTTTATTCACAGAACATCCAATAGCTCGTCGGAATAAGTTCACCACGGTAAAAATGCTACCTGCAATGATATTCTCGTTACTCGCCACGGGTATGGGTAAGCTAAATGCCGATCCACACTGGTTACCCGTAAATGGTGACGCTGACAACGATTATCTCACACACAGTGAGGAGATATTGCTCGGTACAGAGGGATTCTGTCTATATCCATCAGCTGCAGACAGCATAGCGAAACGCTATGCTGCGATAATAAATAGCCTACCAAGGGGCACACCTGATAGTGTCTGTTATGCGACCGATAACCCCGCGTATGGGTTCTATAACTGTCCAATATGTGGTGAACCAGTAATTATGGGCTTCGTAACGGTTTACAACACAAAGCGTGGGATGCAGATCGATATCCCATATATGGGGTTGCATTTCATGGAACATGGTAGCTTCTCATATATAATAGAAGGTGATACCGCACGTGTAGATGTGCAAAAGTTGAAAGAAATACTTTCGCCATTCGATACCGACCACCTCGTAGTACTTACAAGTGATGATATCGACAATGATGGGTTGAACTCTGCATCAGAGGAGTATTTTGGTACAGATGTTAACAACCCATATACACATGATATAGGTGTGGATGATGGTTACGAATTTGCCGAACGTATCGTCAAACGTATAGCTACATTGGAGGTGGTTGATGGCAACAATACACCCACAGAAAGCATCTATATGCGGTATTGGAGAGCACGTGGGGAAGAAACTTGTCCCATATGTGGTGAACGGGTAAACATGGGTATGGTTGAAATCATAAACACGGAGATCAATGATACGGTCAGATTTCCTTTCATTGGGTTACACTTTATGGCACATGGTAGATTCGCATATAATGGAACCGTCCATACTGGTGAGATCGATCCAATTCATCTCAGTGTAGTGCTTGGTATGCAGCTAAATGTTGATGAGGCTTCAAGATTGGCGCACCGATATGGGTATGAATTGCTCAATTTCGTGGATAACCATACATCAACCCGTATAGTGTTCGATAACGTAAGTAATTGTGGTACACCAACCGCCTACATCTATGGTGTGGGTGGCGAACTTGTGAAGCATATTCTGCCACAAGTAGATGGCACCAGAATCGTAATTGAATGGGATGGCACCAATGAGAGAGGGCAACCATTACCTACAGGCATATACTTTATTAAACTACATACCGCTAACGGTTGTTGGACTAAGAAGTGCTTACTTATTAGATAGTACTGAGTTAGACGTCAACCTTTCACGTCATTTACCTCGTATAAGCTGATACTTATTGAAGCTATATCTCTATCTAGTAGCTTCAAAC
>Ga0190363_1000739_pt1 | contig 19502 bp, 30 predicted proteins | sample 48721867_MG_FD_161272 | JGI IMG/M metagenome (GOLD analysis project Ga0190363, IMG submission 161272) | Hydrothermal vent microbial mat bacterial communities from Southern Trench, Guaymas Basin, Mexico - 4872-18-6-7_MG | ecosystem: Environmental > Aquatic > Marine > Hydrothermal vents >... | reverse complement strand
ATTCGAAGTAGAAGTCAGGAAGTGCTAGTGGACCGTACGTTATTGGCTTTTCAGGATTTATCGGGAATGGATATGTAGGCTTAGAGGGCAGATATTTTAAGGCGTCAGTATCATCTATTAGTTCTACTCGTTCTAAAGTGTGAGAGAGGGTAAAGCCATCTAAACACACCATCGTAGGAAGTAGGACGCTCTTATTTTCAGCTACCTTATAAGCTTGAAACACTAAATCATACGCTTCTTGTACATTTTCGGCATAAAATTGTATCCATCCAGAATCTCTGGCACCCATGGTATCTGAATGATCACAGTGAATATTTATTGGAGCGGAAAGTGCACGGTTAACGATAGCCATTACTACTGGTGCACGTAATGCAGAAGTTATATATAATATTTCAAACATAAGTGCTAAGCCTTGACTACTTGTTGCAGTAAATACTCTCGCTCCTGTTAGAGCAGCAGCTGTTACAACTGATAAAGCACTATGTTCGGATTCTACAGCGATGAACTCTGCGTCCACCTCACCATTAGCCACAAATTCACTTAAACGTTCAACAATAATGGTTTGTGGAGTTATTGGATATGCAGATATGAGATCAACATCGCACTGTTTTACTGCCTGAGCTACTGCTTCATCTCCTGTAAGTCCTAATATACGAACTTTCTTAATCTTCTCACTACTAACTACCATAATAATTCACCCACCTTCAGGTACCATACTAATTGCCTTTCTTGGACATACTCTTTCACAAATACCACAACCCTTACAATGTTCGTAGTCTATCTCAACACGCTCAACGGTATCTCCTGAACCTACTATGATGATTGAAGCGTCAGGACAGTATATCCAGCACATGAGGCATTTTATACATTTGTCATGATCTATTATCGGACGGAAAGTTCTCCAGTCACCGGTACGTACTTTAACTGTTGATCCTGGCTCGAGTATTAAGCCACCGATAGGGATCTCTCTCCAACCAGGCTTTTTACTCATTCACTCTTCACCTCTTCATAAGCTCGTCTTACAGCTTGTATATTTTTCTCAGCAATTTCAGCTCTAAATCTTTCTTTGATAGCTTTTTCTACAGAATTTAAGGAAACTACGTTTGTAACCTTTACAAGGGCGCCAAGCATAGGAGTATTGAAGAACGGTCTATTGAATATGTCTAGGGCTATTTTAGTTGCATCCACTACGTAAACTGGATTAGCTATGTTTAGCTCACTTTTTACTTCAGAGGGAGTTTTAGAGGAATTTGCTATTAAGATGCCTGTCTCCTTAAGGCCTTCAGTTACTTTTACTGTCTTAATTACAAAGGGGTCTATTACAACAACTATGTCAGGGTTGTAGACACCAGTATGTACTTCTATAGGTTCAGTGCTGATTCTAGTAAACCCTGTAACTGGCGCACCACTTCTCTCCCGCGCCCTTTTTCAGGGCGTTTCGGGGCCAAATTGAGGAATTGCTTGAACATACTTACCTTCATAGAGGGCAGCCATAGCAAGGAGGCGGCTAACAGTGACTACTCCTTGTCCTCCTCGACCATGCCATCGAATTTCTATCATCAGATACTATCACCTCGTCCTTTAACATAAGAGAGCTAGGTAAAATAAGTTTTAGTCAGCCAACTGATATGAATAAACGTTATATAGCAACCTTGAAAGGGAGAAATACTCATTAACTTCTTATATTTAAACCAAATTAAAATGAGGAATGATAATCTATGGAAAATTATGATGATGCCTACAAGGCGATCCTTAAATTAAGAAGAGAAATTGAAATGATGTTCAGAAGTATTATGAGTTCATTACCTGTAGAGAAAGTAAGTTATGAGATGCCATATGATCCTCCTATTGACATAATAGATTTAGGTGAAGAGATCGTTGTGATAATGGATCTTCCTGGCTTTGATAAAGATCAGATAAAAATAAAGGTAACGGAAGAATTACTTGAAATAAAGGCTTTAGGTAATAATGAAAAGATACTAAAGGATGGTAAATACTTGATAAGAGAAAGATTTTGGCAAGGTGACATAGTAAAGAAAGTTAAATTACCAATTAAGATAAAACCTCACGAAGTGAGAGCAGTACTTAAAAATGGTATATTAGAAGTTTACATGCCTAAAGCACAAATTGTAAGAGAGGTAGAGGTTATGGTAGAATAGCTAAGCAGGCCTAGCCATAAGCCAAGCATCCTCTCCATCTAGATAATAGCCTATTATTCGCTTTATCTCCTTGTAGCCGAGTTTATGGTAAAGATTTATTGCAGGAGTATTCGAGACTCTAACCTCTAGGTAGTATTCACTTACATTATAAATGTCTCTTAGAGCTTGCATAGCTAGTTTCATTAAAGTTTCTCCCACTTTTTTTCTACGTACCTCAGGTACTACAGCAATGCTAATTATATGCCCTTTTTTGGAGAGAGATGGTTTCAGATTAGAGATTCCATATTCGACTCGGCACATGACGTATCCCACTACTTCACCATTGAGTTCTGCTACAAGGAATGCTTCAGGAAACTCTCTATAATGTTGCATAAAAAAGTATGGAGGATAATTCTCAGGTAGACAGCTTCTATTAATTTTAATAACAGCTTCCAAGTCTGAAGGTATGAATTTACGTATTACAATTTTGCCTAGAGGAGTATTTAATTCAGCTTTTCGCTCTGTAGGCACCTTATTCTTCATATAGGACACCCAGGTTCCTTAGCTTCTCATACATCTTACCTACGGCTCTTTTAACTTCTTCTTCCCGCTTAGCACCAGTACATACTAATTTACCGCTACTAAAGATCAGAAGAACTACTCTAGGGTCATCCATACGATATATGAGACCAGGGAATTGTTCTGGTTCGTACATGCTATTTTCAAGGAGATAAGCTACTTTTTCCAGATTTACTTCAGCGTGAAGATTACCTGAAGCTACAACATTTTGAATTGTTATCTCAGGCTCTTTCTCGATAACTATACCATACTTTTTCAAAGTACGGATTATCGACTTAACAGTCTTATATACTTGCTTTTCAGACTTTGCTCCTGTACAAACCATCTTCCCAGAGCTAAATATCAAAGTAGCTGTTTTAGGTTTCGATAGTCTGAATACTAAACCTGGGAACTCTCAGAGCTAGGCCTTATTGGCCTAGCTGTTCTGGGTTATATTCAGCATTAGGAACGTTTTCAGCTATAGCATTTAGATCGATCTTCTGATGCAAATTTACAGATGCTACTACATTTTCAATCTTATATGACGGCTTCTTACGCGTACGCATAAATGATCACCTTAAGATTGAAAATGTATAAAGGTATATTTAAAGGGTATTTGTCCTTCAAGGTAAAGTTATAGGAGTATCATATATGTGGTAAAAGTTTGGTAAATACTAGCGTAATATAGCCAACTAGCGGGATCCTAGCAACAACAATACCAACAATATCGCTTTCAGAAACACTTCCTATACCATTATAGATTGCAGGATCAGGAAAGATATTAGCATCACCTTTGGTTCTATAAAATATCTTATTACCGATTTTAACTACCTGAATTACACGATGTACTGTTAGGCTTCCATCTAGAAAACGAGCTCTGAATACTATTATATCTCCTGTTTTTATTTCCCTAGGCGAAGTCCCCTTTATTATAACTAAGTCCCCTACGTGAATAGTTGGTTCCATACTGCCACTTTCTATTACTGCTAGTGGGACTTCTGTATTAAGAAGGAAGGGTAGCAAAGCTCTTGGAACAAATATAGCGAGCACTCCAAAAATGACTATATACGCTATCTCAGACATTTTTTTATCATCATTCATTTTCTCAGACTCCTATAGGCTTGACTGTACTGGGTTTACCTAATAGTAAAGGAAAGATTTAATTGCTATCTCTTATATCCATAATTCTCGTAATGAGGGAAGATCTCCTCTCTGCATTAATATCATTTTTATTATTACTCACTATAAGTTGTTTCCTACTAATGAATAGGATACTCTTTAGTAGACCTTTATTCGCATTAGATTTTGAGCTATTAGTATTCCATTTAGGGACAGTAATATCGTTCCTGATTTTCATATTAGAGGCCAGAAGAAGAACATAGTAGATCATATGAAAATATTTATATAGAAGTGCAAGTAACATGAGCACGCAGTATCACACCTTATTGGGGGGTTATCAATGTCTGAGAAGACTGTAGGAATACCAGTTTTAATACTCAAAGAGGGAACACAGAGAACTACTGGAAGAGATGCACGTAGAGCAAATATACTAGCAGCTAGAGCATTAGCAGAAGCAGTAATGACCTCCTTAGGACCTAGAGGAATGGACAAAATGCTAGTCGATAGTTTTGGTGATGTTACCATAACAGGTGATGGAGCAACAATACTTAAAGAGATGGAAGTTCAGCATCCAGCAGCTAAAATGATGGTTGAAGTCGCTAAGGCTCAGGATGATGAGGTAGGCGATGGTACAACAACAGTAGTAATACTTGCAGGCGAACTACTAAAGCATGCTGCAGAACTTCTTGACCAAGAGATTCATCCTTCAATAGTTATAGAAGGCTTTGAGAAAGCTATGGAATATTCTCTTGGCATAATAGATGAGATCGCAATAAAAGTAGATCCTCTGAATAAAGATGTACTGAAGAAAGTGGCAATGACATCTCTAGGTAGTAAGGCTGTAGCTGAATATAAGGACTTCCTAGCAGAGCTAGCAGTAGAAGCCGCTTTAAACGTAGCTGAGAAGCGTGGAGATAAATGGGTAGTAGATATAGATAATGTTAAGATTGAAAAGAAGAAGGGCGAATCACTTAGTGAAACACAGTTAATTAAAGGAATCGTGCTTGACAAGGAAGTTGTTCATCCTGGTATGCCTAAGAGGATTGAGGATGCAAAAATAGCATTACTTAACACACCACTAGAAGTTGAAAAGACAGAGATAAGTGCTAAGATTCAAATAACGGATCCAGAGCAAATGAAGGCATTCTTAGATGAAGAGATAAAAATGCTTAGGGATATGGTTGAGAAGATTAAGAAGGTTGGTGCTAATGTTGTCTTCTGCCAGAAAGGAATAGACGACGCGGCTCAGCATTATCTCGCTAAGCATGGTATTTTAGCTGTTAGGAGGGTTAAGAAGAGTGATATGGAGAAGTTAGCAAGAGCAACAGGAGCAAGAATTGTAACAAGCATACAGGATCTTACTGAGAAGGATTTAGGCTATGCTAAGCTAGTTGAGGAAAGAAAAGTAGCAGAGGATAAGATGGTGTTTGTTGAAGGCTGTAAGAACCCAAGAGCAGTAAGCATACTAATCAGAGGTGGTGCAGAACACGTAGTAGATGAAGCAGAAAGAGCTCTCCACGATGCCTTATGTGTAGTAAGGAATGTAATACAAGAAGGTAAGATTTTAGGTGGTGGAGGAGCTCCAGAGATGGAAGTTGCTAGAAAGGTAAGAGAATACGCGATGAAGTTTAGAGGTAAAGTGCAATTAGCTATGCAGAAGTTCGCTGAGGCGCTCGAAATAATACCGATAATACTTGCTCAAAGTGCTGGTCTTGAACCCGTAGATGCTATAGTAGAGTTGAGAAGTCTACATGAAAAGGGCAAAGTTTGGGCAGGCGTTGACGTAATAGGTGGCAAGATAGTTGAAGATACGACACTCCTAAGTGTCTTAGAACCAGCTAATGTAAAGAAACAGACTATTAAGTCCGCTACTGAAGCAGCGATAATGATATTAAGGATCGACGATATAATAGCAGCAGCACCACCGAAGGAGAAGGAAGGAAAAGGGAAGGAGAAAGAATTTGAGGAGGAGAGCTATAAGCCTGGAGAGTTCACATAATAAGAGAAGAATAATAGGACCTCCAAAATTAACAAGATATGAATTAGCAAGAATAGTAGGGGCTAGAGCATTACAAATATCACTTGGAGCTCCCATATTAATTGATCTCCCTCCAAATGTAAAAGATCCAATAGACATAGCACTTTATGAACTAGAGATGGGAGTACTTCCTATAATAGTACGTAGAAAATTGCCTAATGGTCGATATCAAGATATTTCTTTAAGAGAGCTCTTAAAGAAAACACGAATCAAGAAATATTAAACCTAAATTTTTTGTATTTCTATATTCCTACCTTTTACTACTACTAGAACTTCATCTCCTATATCGGGTTTTGGCTCTAATCTTTCCCATTCATCTTCCGTAAGCCATAGTGTAAGACGAGGAATACTAACTTTTCCTGATCTAGCAAAAGGTAATGATCTCACGACTTGCCGAACTATTGGGGCTAGCTCTCTTGCTAGCTCTTGTCTAGAACCCTGTCCCTCAATAAGTATAGGCATAGGCATTTCTCGCTCTTCAACAAGCTCAAGTTTAACATTCTTACCACCAAAAGGATCAGATACTAAGTTTTTACCAACTAATGTTGCCTTAAAAGAGATAGTACTCATATAGAGACTCACCACTCACTATAAGAGTATCTCTGTCATAGATAAATGTTCCCTAGTATCGAAAAATTGACGAAGTTCTAAGAAGTCTACCACTCCTTAACTCGTAAGAATTTACAACTACTTCGTTTGTACTTAGGAACTCCAGTATAATGAAAGAAGGTATAAGAGATCCGCCTCCCCCACTCCATACACCGGTAGCGGACCCAGGATTAAGTAATAGTAAGCCTTCATTTTTGTAAAAGTCTATTGAAAGTTCATGCGTATGTCCATGAATTAGCATATTCGCATTTAATCTAATTGCTAACTCCTTAAGTTTAGCTTTATTTCCTCGTGGGCGAATTTCATTACCATGAGTAATTATAATTCTTTTATCAAATATCTTTACTAACTCTCGCTTAGGTAAGGCTAGATAATCCATATTTCCTCTAACTACTTTAACTTGAGGCGCAAGGCCTTTAAGCCACTTTAGTACTTGAGGCGATGTAAGATCGCCTGTACAAAAGACCATCTCATAGGTATGAGACTCTATCTCATATCGAATAACTGGATGAAGCATCTTGGCACGTGTAGGTATATGAAAATCTCCTATAATTAGTACCTTCATGTCTTCTTACCCCTAAATCATTTCAGATAATGCTAATTAAAGAGTGATCTATATGAGAATAAGAAATCGAATTTAAGGTGGCTTGTATGAGAAGAATAGAGTTACAGCCTGTAAGAACTGTTAAAGTGAAGGAGTTTAAGGATTTAGGTAGGATAGCTGCTTATCTCTGCTCATTAGGACAGCCAGTATATGTGCTTCACTTTAAAGAAAAAGATAGAAATGTGTACGGAATTCTTATGATATTTAAAGACTATTACAATCTTTACGGAGTGCCACTCTTCTACTATTATATAGGCGATAGGGAGTTAGATGGTAATTACATACTCGTAAAGGTAGATGAGAGAGGAGAAAGAGTTGAAATATCCAAAGGTACAAGAGTGGGATGGTTCCATGCACCGATAATAAGATTAGAGAAGAGACCCGAGTTTATAAGGCTAGAGGAGGAGTGAAAATGATAGGACTCGAAGGATTTCTTAATCCTATGGATTTATTATGGGTAGGCATAGTAGCGTTAGGTTATGTTATAATCCCTATAATTATAGCTACTGGTAAAGATTGGGAAGTCCCTAAGCAGAAGAATTTGGTTAAAGCTATAACGATCTACCTTGCCGGAGTATTCGTTGGATTTCTAGAGTGGATTTTCTACGAGACAACTTTCGCTAAGAGGGAGGTAGATCCTATTATTACAATAATAGTGCTACTTCTAGAATTTGGACTTATAGGGTTTACTTGGGTACTAATGATGAAGATGTGGGGGTAGGATTTAAAGAATAGAAGGGAAAAAATGCTTGCAGAGCAAGAAGGTATTTTACTATTTTAAGTTTTTCTGACAAGCACTATTTCTATTGTTGAGACACTTCGTTCTTTGCCAGGTTCTCCTACTTTCTCTGTTCCAATACGTACTTCTTGTACTTCTACTTGTCCAGCTAGAAATCTTAAACGCGTTATTTCAGCAGTATCTACAGCCTTAGAAATAGCTCTTCCTCGAGCTTTGATTATTACTCTTTCTGCACCTTGGTTAAACTGTATTACTGTAGCTAATACGTAGTTCATAGTGGGCTTCGCTCCAACAAGAACTACGCCCTCCTTAGGAGCTGACATCCTATTATACCCCTCTGCACCTTGTGTTCTCTATTGCTTTAGATCTTGCCGATTTATAAATTTAAACCTTACTCTTACATCTACTATTCGATCTTAACGCGAAAACCTTTTTCTTTAGGTTCTTTTTCAACTTTTTCTAAGACGACTTCTAGTACGCCATTCTTATAGGTAGCTTTAGCACTTTCAGGTTTAACTTTAGCTGGTAGATCTACTTCTTTATAGTATCTCCATCTATCATGTTGAGCGGAAATGATTAATCGTTTCTCAGTAGCATGAAGCTCAATATCCTCTTTGCTTACACCAGGTAATTCTGCTATTACCTTAACGACATCTGGTTCATTGATAACATCGACGAAAGGTTCTGTTTCCTCCCTTATTATGGGTCCTCTAGGACCAGGTCTTATGTTACCAAACTCTCTAATTATTGGCCTACCATTAGGAGTGTATGTTATCGAAAAACCGTATACTAATGGTTTGCCTGGAAGCCTTCTCCTTCGTTCAGTAAAACCAAAGCTTTCTCTAATGAGCTCATCAAACATACGATCCATTTCTTCCATGAACTTTCGCATTCTCCTAAACCAATCATCAAATATATCGCTCACGAGATTCACCCTAGTAGAAATACTAAGGTTATGCCTTATAAGTTAAGCTTCATGAATGTTTATTTCGACGTTTATGCTACTCTGTATTCCTTCGAGCACTTTTAAGGATGAAAGATTCTTCACTTTACCTATCAGAAGAAATGGATAGGCTATGTTTCCATCTTTTAAACCTATTATTAAACTCTGATTAATAACCATGAATCCAACATCTCCTTTCTTAATAGAGAGATCTCGCCCTCCTATGCCTATCTTCTTCTTAAGGCCTAGCGGTATATAAACGAACATTTGGTCTCTAGAGAGAAAAAGCCTTGAACGTATTGGAATTGAACGGATAATCTCTTCAAATAGAATAGGTGCTCGAAAACGCTCTAGAATTATCGGAATTTGATCTCCATTTTCAAGTTTTATTATAAAATCACGACTGGATAGGATTTTGATACCCATATTAATGTGATATTAGTAGGACAAGCTTTTAAGCATTATTAAAGGAAATTCAAGTGGTGAATGTAATGGGTATTGCAGATATAGATGAAATTAAAAAGTATGTACAGAAGCTTAAACAAAGAAAGAAAGAGATCGAAGAAGAGTTCATAAAATTATTAAACTTAAAGAAAGAAGGTAAAATAAAGGAAGAGGAATACAAGGAGAAAAGAAGGAAGCTTGAAAGAGAGTACGTAGAGGTAATGGATAGGTTAGCACAGATGAGGTACTTTACTGGTGAAGAACAGCTTTTCGCATAGTTGATATATAGGAGATCGGGAGAGAGAAGAGAAATAACTATTTCTACTTCCCCATCGTGACTAGAACATAGTTAACGGTAGGAATATAAGTGATTTTTGTTAAGCTAAGCTTGAAATAATATAGAGGCGAAAATTATGAGTATTGATGCTTATAGAAGGAAGTATGCCTATGGTGAGGACTACGGTACTAGTGATTTTAAGTTCGGCCCTATCACATTAGGAGAGGCTCCAGATATAATAGAGAACAGAGGCTATATGCCTGATACATCGTCTATCATGTACAGAATAACAGGTGAAGTTAAGAGGATAGTAGTAGGACCAGAAATACCTCTTTATCTAGAAGCTAGGGAGGATTTAGCTCAAAGAATGATATACCCTATGAGGAATGGAATTGTTGATAAGAATGACGACAGGGCATGGGAAGTCATATATGAAGTAACGAAGTATGGTCTACAAAAATATACGCCTAAAACATCAGATTTTAATGGATTTTATGTAACTGCAGCCATATCTATAATAGCACCAAAGTATATGTATGAGAGAATATTTGAGGTTCATGAGAAAATAGATGAAGAGACAGGACTTATAAAAGCTGTGACCATAATACCTCAGCCTCTTGCTGTAGCAATAGCCCAAAAGAAACCTACTTGTGTAGTTTTAGAGTCGGGGCATGGTAATACTCAAATAAGCCCCATATCAAGGTATCCAATTCGTAGAGCTATTCTTACCTTAAATAGAGGTGGAAATGACGCGAACATAATAACTGCAGAGATACTTAAGGACTTAGGATACGGAGACTTAGCTCAAGAGGAGAAATTAGTAAGGATGGTTAAAGAGTCTATAGGGCTAGTCCCTAGATCATTAGATGATGCTATAAGAAGAGCAAAAGAGGAACATGAAAGGTATAGAGCGATATTCAAGGTTCCAGGAACTAAGATAGTAGTAGATCTTGAGAAGAATTCTTGGATGAGATTCCTTATAGGAGAATATGTATTCAATCCAACTCATGAAATCTTTGAGAGTTACTGGAAGAGGGGGATGCCAAGACCTAGAGATATTAAAATAGGGGATAGAGTCATAAGTGGATTAACGGATATGGCTGATGCAATAATTGAGACTGTTCAAAGATGCCCTGTTGAGTTACAACCTTACCTCTATAGAGAAGTTCTTTTAAGTGGTGGTAATTTTGCATGGAAGGTTCCTAAAGGGGTAGAAGATGTAGCAGTTGACTCTGCAACAAAGATTAGACTAATGATGGAGGAAAAAGGCATAGGAAATGTTAAAGTTACATTAACTAAAGATCCTCAATATAGTGTTTGGCGTGGATGTATAGTCTATAGTGTAGCCGTACCTGATGAGTATGAGTGGAACTGGGATCGTATGGAAGGATGGCTAAAACTTCATTAATAAAGAGGAACAATAATTCCATAACGAGAGACTGTTCATGTCAATAGTACTTTCACTTAAGAGATATTTCCGAGAGAGAGGATGTATAATATTACCTATAGAGGAGCTTAAGCTACCTGAGGATATCATTAAGGAAGTAGACTTAGCAGTACTTGATGTAAAGAATCTTATATTAGTAAAAGTCATTGAAGGAATACTGGATAGGAATGCATTAATGAATGCTGCAATGAAAGTTGCTGTATTTAGAGAATATGCTGATAAAGCGTACTTAGCAACACCTGTAAGCTTTAGAGTTATAATCGATGGGAAAGTACTAGCCGATAATGGATTAGGGTTACTCCTTGTTGATGAGCAAGGAAACGTAAAAGAAGTATTACCACCAAAACCTAAGAGTGTCAAAGGCGTGCCAAGTACCTACATCAAAGCACTAAATAAGCTAGAGGAACAAATAGAAATCCTAAGGAGAAGGATAAATGAGCTTGATAATGTCATGGAGAGAGTAAATAGACTAACAAGGGAGATAGAAAGATTAAGAAGAGAAGTTGAAGTTATAGAGAGAGAGCTAAGAGGAGAGAGAAGAGAGCTTTATGAAGAAGTAATTCCTAAGAAGGAAATAGAAAGAGAAGAGGAAGAAAAAAGGGAACTACCCTCTTATTTAAGGGATAATCCATGGCTAGAAATTCTATCCAGAAAAAGAGAATAAAGGAAGAGAAGAACGAACTAGATATGGAAAAAGAGTTAGAAAACGTACTCAAAGAAGTACTTAAAGATAAAAATACCTACGAGCAAGCATTATTGATCCTTAATCTTTTCCGAAAAGAGGGAATAGTGGCAGTAAGAAGACACATTCGTGAGATAGTTAGGAGAATATTAGAAGAAGGGATGTAGGTTAATATGAGCATAAGGATAAAAGAAGTCGAGGTGTATGGATTTAGAGCGTTTAATGAAAGGATTAAGGTAGATCTAGATTACGATATAGTACTTTTAATAGGAGGTGTTGGGTCTGGTAAAAGCTCATTTCTAGATGCTATAGAGTATGCCCTTTATGGTACAACATATGATGTTAGAGAGAGAAAAAGCATAAGACTTGAAGACTTGGTGAATGATTTTGCTCGCGAAATTTTTGTTCGACTTAAGCTAATAGACTCAAATGGTAATGAATATGAAATAGTTAGAAGACGTAAACGAGAAGGAAGACCTAAGGTAGAACTCTATATTAATGGTGAATTGGTAGCTAATGAAACAAGGAAAGTTGAAGAGAGGCTAAAAGAGATTTTAGGTGGCATTACACTTGATGAATTTAACAGATACATTTTCATAAGAAGGGAAATCCTGGATGCTTTAATATATGGACAGCCTATAAGACGAAGCGAAGCTATAGATCGCCTTTTTGGAATAGCCTCACTTGAAGAAGCTTTCAGACTCATGCCACTAAGAGAAGTAGAGAACGAAATAAAAAGGATAAAGGAACTTATAGAGAGAAAGGAAAGAGAGATATCATTACTAAAGAGGAGAGAAGAGATTGAAGAAAGGCTAAAGGAAATAGATAAGGAATTAAAAGAGATAGAGTATGAAAGAAATAGACTTCAAGAGGAGAAGATTGTATATTCTAAGGAATACGATAGATTGAGAGAAATAGAAGAACGCTATTCTAGACTCATAAGAGAAATTACAAGAATTGAAGGTATCGTAGAACAGATAAAAAAGGATGTCAAAAATATAGCAAGTATAGATGTCATTCCTAGCAGAGTGGTAGTCTTAGCTGAGAAATTAAAGGACGACATACTTTCTAAGATGATTCAGTTCTTAGCAGGTGCTGAAGCTGAAGAGATAGAGAGAGCCACTATAGATGAAACAAATATTTTAAATATAATTCCAGCGCTTAGAAAGGCCTTAGAGAAGCTTGAGAAAATAGAAAACGAATATCGCCTTGAACTTATGGATCTTTCTGAACAAGTAAGAGAAATTAAGATGCGCTATGAGGCTTTAAGAGGAATTTATGAAAGATTAGAGAGCGAAGTTCTTGAAAAGGAGGAAGTCAGAGAGAGATACGAGTACATATTAAAGAAATATGGTAGTAGAAAGGATATTACAAGACGAGTAGAAGAATTAGAAGAAGAACTAGAGAGAACTAGACATGAGTACGAGTATGAACAAGCTTTACTTAGAGTACTTAGTCGTACATTAGGGATTTTAGAGAGAATGAAGAAGACAGAGTGTCCTGTATGCTTAAGAGAATTAAATGAAGGATATGTAAGAACCCTTAAGGAAAGGATAAATAAAATTATTGGTGAAGAAGAGGAGAGAGTAAGAAGTATTCCTAAGAAGGAGAAACAGTTAACAAAGTTAAAAAATATCCTCCGAGAACTCCTTGATTTAGAAGTAAAAGTAGTGGACTTAGAAGATAAAAAGGTAAGATTAGAGGAGCTCGAGAAACAGATAGAAGAGGAGAAGAGGAAATTAGACGAGTTAAATGATATAATAAACGAAGTTCAGATAAAGCTAAGAGTTCTAACTAAGTTCCTTACGGAAGCTAATAAGTCTATGAGACAATTAGAGAATATGAGTTCATTGCTCCAAAAAGCAAAGAGCTTAAAGGAATATGAAAGAAAACTGAAAGCTCTTAAATCTGAAATAGCTTCACTTGGTTACGATCCAAGTGAAGTCAAGAGAACCATACAGAGGCTAGAAGAGGTAAATCTAAGATTAAGGGCTATCGATAGCAAATATAAGGAATTAATAAAGGAAAGAGAAGAGCTTGAGAGAAAAATAAAGGAAGTTAAAAAGATAGAATATGAGCTAGAGAAGTATAAGGTTAAGATGAGGAAGCTAGAGGAGTTACTAGAACAATTGAGGAGAATAAAATACGCCTATAGAAGTACTCAAAGCTTGCTTAGAAAGAGAATGCTATCCAGATTTATTCCTCTACTTAACGAAGTTTTTTCCAATATTTATCCACATAAGGATTATGACGCTTTAAATGTTAGAGTTGAGGTAAAGAGAACAAGTGAAGGATATGAGAGAAGCATATATGAGATAATGGCTCATAGAACTACTGATGGAGCATGGGTTCCAGTTCTTAGTAGATTAAGTGATGGACAAAAAGCTTTAGTAGCACTAACATTTATAATAACTCTCTCTAAGCTTAGACCTCATAATTTAGGAGTACTACTACTTGATGAGCCCATACCTAATATAGATTATGAATGTAGAAAAGCTCTCATGGATACATTAAGCAGTACAAGAATAAAACAACTGATAATAGCGACACAGAATCCTGAATATATGGATATAGCAATAAAGGGAAGCAAAGAATATGGATTAAAGAGTAAGGTATACAAACTTAGGTGGACAGGGAAGAAGGGGACTATAATCGAAGAGTGCTAAAGATCGTTAAAAACCTAAGGAAATTTTATTTCTCAAGGAAGCTATATGGATAGTGTTCTTAATATAATCCATAGGGTTTGGATAAGCTTTTATGTAAAGTATCCTATACTTCTAGGCGGTGGTTTAATGAAGATCGTCACTGTCAAAATGCCTGAAGATTATATAGCTGCTCTAGATGAGTTAGTAAAAAGAGGACTATTTACATCAAGAAGTGAAGCTATTAGAATTGCCGTTCGTGATCTATTAATGAAGGAATTATGGGAGAAAAGTAAGATTTCAATAAGGGCATACTCTAGAGGAGGATAAAAGAATAAGGAAGATAATATAGGCTTATAAGGTGAGATCGTGGATACAGCTCCCTATGTTATGTTAGGTTTAGAGAGAGTACCTACAGGTATAGAAAAACTTGATAGAATACTTAAAGGAGGATTTATAAGAAGAAGAACTTATCTCATTGCAGGAGAGACAGGAACTGGAAAAACAATTTTTGGACTCCAGTATCTTATTCATGGAGCTAGAGTATTAGAGGAGAACGGTATATACGTATTAGTCGATGAGAGCATTGATGATCTAATAAGGGGTGCTAAAAGCTTAGGATGGGATCTTCGAGAGTTGGTAGATGAAGGAAAGCTAAGTATCATGACATTACTTTCAGAATTCCCTGAAAAGTTTAAAAACAAATATATGGAAGCTATAGTCTCGTCAATTGTTAAAGACATTAAGGAGGAAGCTGATAGAATTAACGCTAAGAGATTAGTAATAGATCCTATAGCGCCATTGATATTAAGTGAAAAGACATTGGGCTGGATGAGGGAATATGTAAGAAGATTAATGATAGAAATTGAGGAAAAGGTAGGTTGTACGACTATAGTTACTTCGGAGGTACCTACAGGATCTAATGCTCTAAGTCGTTATGGTGTTGAAGAGTTCCTAGCAGCAGGAGTAATATTATTACAACTTAGAAAGAGAAATGGAGACTATGTAAGAGTTATGCATATTAGGAAAATGAGATGGACTCCCATTAAGCCGCTTGAACTAGAGTTTGATATAGTACCAGGAAAAGGTATAGTCATACTAGATCAATATAGATACTAGGCTCTTTATTTGAAAAATTATCTGAATTTAAACTAGTATGAGGTAAGGAATTCTTAACTGCAGGATCGCTATAATTATCGCTATTCTTCTTTAGTCTAGGAATTGGAACTCCTAAGCGTCGTGCAAGCATACAAAAAATGCGTTTCTCAACTGGGGATAGGCTATTAAGGTGAGACATCATTACCCTTATGACTCTATAAGCGTCATTCCTTCCCTCTTCGCTACTTAAGTCTAGTGGAATAGTTATATCTCTTATGACAATGCCATTATTTAGTTTTATATTTACGTTGATCTTCTTAGAGAAATCCAAAAGAAGGTACCCGGCATTGATTAGCTTAATTAATGTTCCTAATGAAATAGCGTCTGTATTACCATTTAAGTAGGTATAAAGTTCTTCTAATAGTTGAAGATTCATTAATCGCCCTAAGAATAGGGAAAATAATACTGATATAAGGGTGCAATTGCATTAGAACAATTTCATATTAATATTATATTACTTTAATTTATTGAGTATTATAAATAGCGGTTCTCCTGGTCGTACTCTTTTATAACTCATAGGTGGCTGAAAGTGAGGTATTCGGGAGCGTATCTCTTCTAAAGAAAGGGGATAGTCATAACGTTTAGGAGCAAGTACTTCAATTGCTAATGCTGTTTTAGCGCCTTTGATATAAGGCCAGTCTTTAATCTCTATTCCAGAATTGGGAATACGCGCTACGAAATTCCAAATGAAATTAGGGTCGCCCTCAATTACTCGTCCAGCTATAAATTCCCCAATTATAGCTTTTAGAGGCGATGAAGCATAGATAACTATTCGTGATCTTTCTGGGATCTCACCTACTTTTCTACGTAGTTCGAATTTCTTTATTCCTTTTAATATCCTTTCTGCAAAGTAGGGCTTTATTGACATCAATATCGTAACTCTTTCCATATAGGGAGTCTTTTAAAGAGGGAATACATAAATTTAAGGCTACACTTTATAGTAATGGGCGTTGATGAAGGTTGGTATTGTAGATGATATTAGTGATATATGACACCAGGTCTGAGCCCGAGAGTTTGCTACAAAATATCAGGAGGTGTTGTATATAATTTCGGTACGTGATGTTAACTCGATGATACAATTACTGATACAACTAAATATGAAACTTAGAGAAATTGATAAGAAGATAGATGAATTAAGGAGAGAAGTCTTAGAATTGAAGGAACTAGTTAGGGGAAAGGGAACATGAAAACAATTAAGGAAGGAGATTATGTTATCCTCTATCTTGCACCAAATAAAAAGTTCCTAGTAAGAGTTAAGAAAGGAGGAATATTACATACTCATGAAGGATTCATTAAGCATGACGATATTATAGGTTTAAGATATGGAGATACCGTTACTAGCAATATAGGCAAGAAGTTTTTTCGTCTTTAAACCCTTGATAAAGGACTACATATTCAAGATTACAAGAAGGACACAAATCCTATATCCTAAAGATATTGCTTTAATAATCCTTTACTCAGGTGTAGGACCGGGTAGCTTAGTCGTGGAAGCAGGTACAGGAAGTGGAGCACTCACTGGCGCATTAGCATATTTCGTAAAACCAACAGGTAAAGTCTATAGTTACGATATTAATGAAGAGTCGCTTAAAATAGTAGCCAAGAATCTAGAAATACTAGGATTAAGGGAGTACGTAATTCTTAAGAAGGCAGATATAACTAAAGGCATTGATGAAAAAGATGTTGACGCTATTATACTAGATATGGCTACTCCTTGGCTTGTAGTGCCTTATGCTAAGAAATCACTTAAAGGTAGTGGTGTTTTCGTGAGCTTCAGCCCAACAATAGAACAGGCAATTAAGACCGTAGAAGTATTAAAAGCAAATAGCTTTCAGGAAATAGAGGTTCTTGAAACATCTTTGCGTAAATGGAAAGTAGAAAAGGGAGCTTCAAGGCCTGAGACCTTTACCGTCAGTCATACTGGCTTTCTGATTTTTGCAAGGAACGTGTCCATCTAGAGAGGGAGTATCACCTATATAAATTAATATATTTCATATTACGATTATTTGGAAACATTAACACTTTAGAAGATATTTAAATGAGGATAGGGATAAATGGACATTCAATGGTTAATGGAAGTACTCAATGACCTAGTAATAAGGTATGGGTATCTGGGAGCATTTATCTTAGCTATAGTCTCTAATATGATTCTTTTCATGCCAGTACCATATCTTATAACATTTTTCCTTATAGGAGAAAGTCCCGAAACTAACATCATAGTACTTAGTATAGCGGGAGGTATTGGCGCTGCTCTAGGTAAAATGCTCTCTTATGCAGTAGGTTTAGGAGGTAGTAAAATCATAGGTGAAGAAAGAAGGAAGCGAATGATGGCATTGAGAAAATTACTTAAGAAGTATGGAGCTTTAATAATATTGATTGTGGCAGCTACACCTATGCCTGATGATATATTTTTGATACCCTTTGGTATGATGCAATACGATATAATAAAGTACTTTATAGCGTGTGCTACTGGAAAAGCTATCCTTACATTGACCGTTACAGTCTTAGGAAGAGTACATTACATAATAGTGACAAAGTCTAACGTAGAGATAGGAATTTTAGTCTCAGTTATAGGTTTTATTATAATTTCCGCTATAATTTTCGGTATCGACTGGGAGCATATTCTTAAAGTAATAGAGAGTGAAGGACTTAAGTCAGGTCTAAAAGACTTCATGGTACAGTTAATAAACCTCTTGAGTTATAATAGACTAAGAGGTTGGGTGAAGAGAATTGGTAAGCGTAAGTAGAGAACGATGGTCTAGGGAATTTAGAGAATGGTTTAGAGATGTAATTTTTAGAGCTGGAGTTTATGATTATCGATATCCAATTAAAGGAGTAGGAGTATGGCCACCCTATGGAGCAAAAATAAGACGAAAGATAATATCATTAATAAGCAAACTTCTCGAAGAAACAGGACACGATGAAGTCTTATTCCCTCTACTAATCCCTGAAGATATTTTAAAGAAAGAATCTGAGCATATTGCTAAGTTTGAGAGTGAAGTTTACTGGGTAACTAGAGGAGGAGATGAGGAGTTAGATAGAAAACTAGCTTTGAGGCCTACGAGTGAAACAGCTATAATGGAAATGTTCAAATTATGGATAAAAGCTCATACAGACTTACCTATTAAGATATATCAAGTAGTAAGTGTATTTAGATATGAAACAAAGGCTACACAGCCGATGATTAGAGTACGTGAAGTTACTACATTTAAAGAAGCCCATACAGCACATACTACTATGGAAGAAGCTGAAAAGCAGGTTCAGATAGCGATAGGAATATATAAGAAGTTTTTCAATGAATTGGGAATCCCCTACATGATCTCTCGAAGACCTGAGTGGGATAAATTTGCAGGAGCGATATACACAATAGCTTTTGATACACTATTACCTGATGGAAGAGTACTACAGATAGGAACGGTACATAATCTAGGTCAAAATTTCTCTAAAGCCTTTGAAGTGAAATACCTAAAGCCGAATGGTACTCACGAATATGTCTACACTACTAGCTATGGTATCTCAGAGAGGGTAGTAGCAGCTCTAATAGCTATTCATGGTGATGACCATGGATTAGTTCTTCCATCCTATGTAGCGCCAGTGCAAGTAGTAATCATACCAATAACTTATAGGGGTTATGAAGAGCAAGTAAACCATGCTTGTAGAGAGCTAAATGAAGAGCTTTATAAGGCAGGTATACGGGTTACTTACGATGAACGTGATGACATTACGCCCGGAGAAAAGTTTTACTATTGGGAACTTAAGGGTGTACCCCTCCGAATAGAGATAGGACCAAAGGATCTTAAAGAAAAAGTAGTGACTATCTCACGAAGAGATACACTTGAAAGAGTCAAAGTTAGAAGAGAAATCGTAGTAGATACGGTATTTAAGCTCATGAGAGAAATAGATACTAACTTAAGAAGAAGAGCTTGGGAATGGTTAAGAGCAAGAGAATTTAAGGTTACAACTATTGAGGAGGTGAACAATATAATAGAGAAAGGACTTGGTATAGCACTAGCTCCATGGTGTAATGATGATGAGTGTGGTCAAGAAATGGAGGAGAAAGTAGGTGGAAGTATACTAGGTATCCCTCTAGATAGAAATGCATCATGT
>Ga0190363_1000737_pt1 | contig 19548 bp, 17 predicted proteins | sample 48721867_MG_FD_161272 | JGI IMG/M metagenome (GOLD analysis project Ga0190363, IMG submission 161272) | Hydrothermal vent microbial mat bacterial communities from Southern Trench, Guaymas Basin, Mexico - 4872-18-6-7_MG | ecosystem: Environmental > Aquatic > Marine > Hydrothermal vents >... | reverse complement strand
CTTGATTTTCTTTTAAATTTGAAATTTCCACATTTTGGGCAAAATGACAATTAGAACAGAAAATAACTTTATCTTCACCAGCTGGAGTTGAAACCATAAATTCATGAGAAAATTCTTTAGAAAAAGCCCCTCCTGAAGCCTCACAAACTAAAACTTCAAGTCCACATCTTTTAAAAATTTTAAGATAAGCTTTTTTTACTTTTTCATAAAATTTTTCCATTTCCTCTTTTGAGGTATGAAAACTATAAAGATCTTTCATTATAAATTCTTTGGTTCTTAGAAGCCCAGATTTGGCTCTTTTTTCGTCCCTAAATTTGGTTTGAATTTGATATAAATAAAGAGGCAAATCTCGAAAAGAGCGAATAAATTTTTTTGCCAGAAGAGTGATAATTTCTTCATGGGTTGGTCCTAAAAGAAATTCTTTTTGAGAGTGATCCAAGAAACGATATAAAATTTCTTCCATTGAATTAATTCTTTCCCTCTTCCATAAAGCCGTTGGCTGAAGGGCTGAAAGAAAAAGCTCACTGGCGCCAAGCCGATTCATTTCTTCTCTAATGATATTTTCAATTTTCCGATGAACTCGCCAGCCAAGAGGTAAAAAAAGATAAATTCCTGAAGCTAATTTCTCAATAAAACCACCTTTAATTAAAAGCTGGGCATTGATGGCAACTTCATCTTTGGGAACTTCTTTTTTTGTTTGAAAAAAAAGATTCATTTTAGTATTCGGTTAATTTTTTAAGATTTTGATGACTTCTGATTTTTTCTAAAGCTTTAGCTTCGATTTGTCTTACTCTTTCTCGAGTAATTCCAAAAACTTTTCCTACTTCTTCTAAAGTATGAACCACACCATCTTCAAGTCCAAATCTCATTATCAAAATTTTTCTTTCTCTTTCATTTAAAGAATCCAAAATTTCCTTGATATGTTCTCTTAAAACTTTGCGAGCCGCAATTTGCTCTGGGGAAGGAGTCTTGGCATCGGCAACAAAGTCACCAATGGTAGTTTCTCGATCGCTGCCATTAATTGGGGTCTCTAAAGAAATCGTTTCTTGAGCAATTCGCTGAAGAATTTTTACTTTTTCAATGCTTAAATTCATTTCAGTGGCAATCTCCTCAATTAAAGGTTCTCGACCAAGTTCTTCTTGAAGCTGTCTTTTGGTTTGGGTGTATTTTGCCAAAAGTTCAATCATATGAACTGGAATTCGAATGGTTCGAGAATGATCAGCTAAGGCGCGAGTAATGGCTTGGCGAATCCACCAAGTGGCATAGGTTGAAAATTTATATCCTTTGCGCCAATCAAATTTTTCCACTGCTTTAGCAAGCCCAATATTTCCTTCCTGAATTAAATCCATAAAAGAAAGATTTCTTGAGCGACCAATATATCTTTTAGCAATAGAAACAACTAACCTTAAATTACCTTCCATCATTCTTCTTTTAGCATTTTCATCACCTTTTTCAATTAAACGGGCTAATTTTTTCTCTTCTTCGGCAGTTAAAAGTGGAATTTCGCTGATTTTTCTAAAATAAAGCTGAACCGCATCGGTAAGTTCTTCTTCTGGTAAAGAAGCTAAAATTTCTTCTAAATCTTTTTGAAAAGTTTCTTTATCAGAAACCTCAAGATATTCTTTTGATTTCACAATCTTCACTCCCTCAGCTTCGCAGCGATCAAAAAGTTTTTCTAAAAGATTCCAATCTTCTTCAATTCTTGGAAAGTAAGCTAAAATCTCGGTTTCAGTGATAAAACCTTTAGTTTTGCCTTTTCTTAAAAGTTCTTCTAAATATTTTTCTTTAAGCTCTTTTTCAAGCTGTTTAAATTTCTTTCTTTCCTCTCTTTTCTTTTTCAGCTTTAAAGAAGCCTTCTTTTTTGAGGCTTTTTTATTTTTCTTTTTTTCTTTTTTCTTTTTCTTAACCTTTCCCATGATATTTTTTCCCTTTACACTTATTTTCACTTTTGCGCTTTACGCTTTACGCTTATTTTTGCGCCTTGCGCTTTTCGCTTTGCGCTTTAAATTAACTTTTGCGCTTTGCGCTTTGAGCTTTGCGCTTAAATTTTAATATAAATAATTTCCCCATCCTTTAAAAGATAATCTTTTCCAACCAAATTAATTTTTCCTTTTTCTTTAGCTTCGCTCCAAGAAGAAAACTCTAAAAACTCTTTCCAATCAATCACTTCAGCTTTAATGAAGTTTTTATAAAAATCAGTGTGAATTTTTTTGGCAGCTTCAATAATCGGACTTCCTTTTTCAATTTCCCAGGCGCGGATTTCTTTTTCATTGAAAGTATAAAAAACAATCAAGTTCAAAAGTTTAAAGCTTTGAGTGATAAGATCATCAAGAGTTTCAATCTTTCCTTTAATTTCTTTTAAAAATTCTTTTCTTTCTTTTTCTTCTAAATCTAAAAGCTCATTTTCAAGCAAAATATCAAGAGCTAAAATTTCTTCTCTATTTCTTTCAAATTTTTGGGCAATTTTTTCTTTTAAAGCTTTAATTTCTTCTGACAAAATTTTTTCAAAATTGACATTTAAAACAATCAAACGCGGCTTTTGGGTCAGAAAATGATATTCTTTTATCAGCTCTTTTTCTTCTTCTTTTAAAGGCACTTTTTCCAAAATTTTTCCTTTCAAAAGATTTTCTTTTAAAAAATTTAAAATTTCAAGCTTTCTTTTAAAAATTTTCTCTCCACTTCGAGCTTTTTTCTCAAGTTTTGAAATCACTTTTTCTAAAAATTCAAGATCCGCTAAAATCAGCTCTAAATTAATGGTTTCAATTTCTTCAATTGGATCAATTTTGCCTAAAGAAGAAGGCACTTTTTCATCTTCAAAAAAACGAACTAAATGAACGATGGCATCAACTTTTCTAATCTCCTCCAAAAACTGATTGCCAAGCCCTTCACCTTTGGAGGCTCCTTTAACCAGTCCGGCAATATCAATGAATTCAATTGAAACCGGCACTTTTCTTTCCGGCTTTATTTTTTCAAAGAGCAAATTAAGTCTTTGGTCGGGAACTTCAATTAAGCCACGATTGGGATCAATGGTGGAAAAAGGATAATTAGAAATTTTTACTTCTTTTTTGGTTAAAGTTTTAAAAAGTAAAGATTTGCCAACATTGGGAAGACCAACAATGCCAATGGAAAACATAGATTATAAGTATCGGTCGGCAACATTGGAAGCCCCATAAGCCTCGGGTTTGGTTTTCACTTCAAAACCAAATCCTTTTACCATTCCAATTACCTCTTGAATCATTGCCCGAGTAGGACCAGTGGTGCCAACATCGATATGAATTTCAAAAGAGAAATTAAAATCTTTGGCTTCTTTAAGATAATTGATCAATTTTTGAGCCACTTCAATTGATAAATTTACTTCTTCATAAATTCTTTCTCTTAAAGTTTTGTTCTTTTTAAGAAAAACTTTTCTCCAAAAATATCTCCCACCTCGTCCAACTCGATGAATCACAACCGCAGTAACGAATTCGTCATAATTTTCATTCAGGCACTCAGAATCAGTGCCAATGACAATATTGTAATGATAATCTGGAGCTTCTTTCATAAACTTAAAAAGCTCCTCAGCAACTTCTCCAACTTTTAATTTTTTTCCTGAAAAACTTTGAAATTGCATTGTAGTTAGCGCAAAGCGTAAAGCTCAAAGCGCAAAACTGAAAACAAGTGCAAAGCGCAAAGCTCAAAGCGCAAAAGTTAAAACAAGGAAATTATATTTCAGTTTTGCGCTTTGCGCTTTGACTTTTGCGCTTACTTTCACCTTTGCGCTTTGCGCTTTGAGCTTTGAGCTTACTTTTGCGCTTTGACTTTTGCGCTTGTTATTTCACAACCTCAATTCCCATACTTCTGGCGGTTCCTTTAATGATTTTTTTTGCCTTCTCAAGATCGTTAGTGTTTAAATCTTTAAGTTTAATTTTTGCAATCTCTTCAATTTGAGCTTCAGTGACTTTTCCTACTTTTTTCCTTAAAGGATCAGAAGAGCCTTTTTCAATGCCAGCGGCTTTTTTTAAAAGAAAAGAAGTTGGTGGAGTTTTTAAAACAAAATCAAAAGAGCGATCTTGATAAATAGTAATCTCAACTGGAAAAAGTTGATCTCTTTTATCTTTGGTAGCTTCATTGAAACGGTTACAAAATTCCTGGATGTTAATTCCATGTTGAGCTAAAGCGGGACCAATAGGAGGCGCTGGAGTGGCTCCACCCCCCATGATTTGTAATTTAATTTTGGCTTTAATTTCTTTAGCCATGGTTTTTTAAATCTTTTTTAATTGAAGAAAATCAACTTCCACTGGAGTTTCTCTTCCAAACATTGGTACCAAAACCTTAACTTTCCCTCTTTTTTCATCAATCTGACCCACCTTTCCTTCATAATTCTTAAAAGGTCCATCAATAATTCTCACCATATCACCCGGTTTGAGTTCAATTTTGAAAGAAGGCGTCTCTTCCATTCTCTTTAAAAGTTTTTCTACTTCCTCGTCAGGTAATGGAGAAGGAATCGTAGAATCAGTCCCAACAAAGCCAGTGACTTTTGGAGTATTTCGGACCACATACCAAGAATCATCAGTCAAAATCATTTTTACAAAAACATAACCTGGATAAATTTTTTCTTCAACTTCTTTTTTCTTTCCACCGCGAAGCTTTATCTTTTTTTCTTTAGGAACCACTACTTCAAAAATTTTATCATGCATATCCAAAGATTCAATTCTTTGTTTAAGATAAAGCGCCACGGCGTCTTCATAGCCGGAATAAGTATGGATGGCATACCATCTGGGAGTTAAATCTCCAATTTGTCTTGGCATGGTATTTTTTTAATTTTCCAAATTTAGAGAAAGAAGCGGAAAAGAAGGTTTGAGAAAATAAAATCCCAAAACCCTAAAAAAGCTGAAGTTGCCAGCGAAAAAGCGATGACAATCAAAGTCAAACGCACCGCTTCCTTCCGCGAAAGCCAACTCACCCTTTTCATCTCAACCTGAGTTTCTTTAAGAAAAGTCTTTATTTTTTTAAGAGATTTCATCGTTAAAAGAATTTTAAAAATTTTTTTAGATTTGTAAAGAGCGAAATGTCAAATTTTTGGGTTTGAAAGATTAAAAAGGAGAAGATTTTTGAAAAGGCAGGCGACGGTAATGGGGCCGGTGCCACCCGGAGTGGGAGTAAGATAGCTCGCTTTTTTAAAAACGCTTTCAAAATCAAAATCTCCTTTTATTTTTCCTTTTTTAAAACTTACTCCAAAATCAATACAAATGGCTCCTTTTTTAATCATTTCTCCTTTAATTAAACTCCTCTTCCCTACTCCAGAAATTAAAATATCAGCTTTTTTGAGGAAAAAAGAAAAATCAGAAGAGGACTTTTCCACCAAACTAAAAGAGACTTTATTTTTAAGAAGCCAAAGAGCAATTGGTTTTCCAACCAGCTTTCCTCCTCCAATTAAAACAATTCTTTTTTTCTTGAAATTGATTTTGTAGCTTTTAAAAATTTCCTCTAAAGCTGAAACGGTTGGTGGAAGAATTTTAAGATCTTGGGTATAAAAATTTCCCAAAGTTTGGCTGGATAAAAAATCAACATCTTTTTTTAAAGGAATAAGATCTAAAAGTTTTTGCTGATTGAATTTTTTTGGCAAGGGAAGTTGAATTAAAAGACCGTTAATCTCTTTTTTTGAGGCGATTTTTTTGATTTCTTTTTCTAAATCTTTTTGGGTGATTTTTTTGGAGAAATAAAAAACTTTAAAGCCAACCTTAGCTTTTTGAGCTGCTTTTTCTTTTTCTCTGATAAAAATTTCTGAAGCTTTATTTTTTCCAACAAAAATTACTCCTAAAGTAAGGTTTAATTTTTTTCTTTCAATTTCTTTTCTTACTTTTTTAAGAATCTTTTCCCTAATTTTTCTTCCATCAATTATTTTTGCCATAAATTTAGATCACAAAATTAATCAATTTACCCGGCACAAAAATTACTTTTTTAATTTTCTTTCCTTCAACCCATTTTTTAACTCTCTCTGAAGCTAAAGCAATTTCTTGAGCCTCTTTTTGATTAATTTCTCTTTCAACTTCAATTTTGTCACGAACTTTCCCGTTAACTTGAACAATAAGAAGGATTTTTTCTTCTTTAATCAGTTCCTCATTCCAGCTGGGCCATTTTTGAGTTGAAGCATAGCCTTTAAAACCAAGCTGGCTCCAAAGCTCATCAGCCAAATGAGGCGCAAAAGGAGAAAGAAGTTTTAAAAAGGTTTGGAAAACTTTTAAGGAAAGATTTTCTTTGTTTTGAGAAATTAAATTGAGAAATTCCATCAAGGCTGAAATGGCAGTGTTAAATTTTAATTGATCAATATCCAAAGAAACTTTTTTGATGGTTTTATTTAAAGCAATTTCAATTTTTCTTTCAATTTCTTTATTTTTGATTTGGCTTTTCTTTCTTTTCTTCAGCTCCTCTCCTAATCTCCAAATTCTTTCCAAAAAGTTTCTGGCTCCTTTAATTCCTTTCTGGCTCCAAGCCACGCTTTGCTCAAATGGTCCCATAAACATTTCATAAACTCTTAAACTATCAGCCCCATATTCTTTGACAACTTCAATTGGATTGACAACATTTCCTTTTGATTTTGACATCTTCTCCCCTCCTTCAGCTAAAACAACGCCATGACTAGTTCTTTTCTTATAAGGTTCGGGTCCGATTTCTTTGGGAACGACTCCAATATCCCATAAAAATTTGTAAATGAATCGAGAATAAAGAAGATGAAGGGTGGTATGTTCCATTCCTCCATTATACCAATCAACTGGCATCCAATATTTAAGCTTTCTTTTGCTGGCAAGCTCTTTTTTATTTTTAGGATCGCAATATCGCAGATAATACCAGTTAGAACCAGCCCAGTTAGGCATCACATCGGTTTCTCTTTGAGCTTTGCTGCCGCATTTGGGGCATTTTACTTCCACCCAGCTTTTTACTTTAGCTAAAGGAGAATCTCCTTCTTCAGTGGGTCGATATTCTTTTATTTTTGGAAGCTTAACAGGCAAATCTTTTTCTGGCACTGGCACCCAGCCGCATTTTGGACATTTAATCATTGGAATTGGCTCACCCCAGTATCTTTGTCGAGAAAAAATCCAGTCTCGAAGCTTATAATGAACTGCTTTCTTTGCCAATCCTTTTTTGGAAAGGAATTTTACAATTTCTTCTTTTGCTTTTTGAGATTCAAGTCCATTAAATTTTTGAGAATTTATCAAAATTCCTTCTCCTTCATAAGCTCTTTTTCCATCAAAACCTTTTCCTTGTTTGGGTCGAATAACTTCAATTATTGGAAGATGATGTTTTTGAGCAAATTCAAAGTCGCGTTGATCATGAGCCGGAACTGCCATAATCGCTCCGGTGCCATAGCTTCCAAGGACATAATCAGCCACAAAAATGGGAATTTCTTTTTGATTGACCGGATTGATGGCTAAAATTCCTTCAAGTTTAACTCCGGTTTTTTCTTTTTCTTGAGAAATTCTTTCTCTTTCAAGCTTGTTTTTTGCTTCTTCAACATAGTTTTCTACTTCCTTTTGATTTTTTATTTTATCTTTTAACTTTTCAATTAAAGAATGCTCGGGAGCTAAAACAAGATAAGTGGCTCCAAAAAGGGTATCGGGACGGGTGGTAAAAACTTTAATCGAAAGATTTTTCATTCCCTTTATTTTAAATTCAATTTCGGCGCCTTCACTTCTTCCAATCCATTCTTTTTGCAAAATTTTTACTTTTTCTGGATAATCAACTAAATCTAAATCTTTAATCAAGCGATCAGCATATTTGGTAATCCTTAAAAGCCATTGCTCTTTTTCTTTTCTTATTACTTTTTCGCCACATCTTTCGCATCTTCCTTCAATTACCTCTTCATTGGCAAGCACAATTTTACAGGAAGGACACCAATTAACGGGCATCTTCGCTTTATAAGCTAAACCATGTTTGAAAAGTTGAATAAAAATCCATTGAGTCCATTTGTAATATTCTGGGTCAGTAGTGTTAATTTCTCGAGACCAATCAAAAGAAAGTCCAAGCATTTTCTCTTGTCTTTTAAAATTTTGAGTATTCTCTTTGGTCGCTTTTTGAGGTGGAATACCGGTTTTGATGGCATAATTTTCAGTTGGAAGTCCAAAAGCATCCCAGCCCATTGGAAAAAGAACATTTTTTCCTTCCATTCTTTTTTTTCGAGCTAAAATATCCATTCCAATATAGCTTCGACAATGTCCAACGTGGAGCCCTGAACCAGAAGGATAAGGAAATTCAACTAAAAGATAAAGTTTTTCTTTTTTTGAAAAATCTTTGGCTTTAAAAAAGCCTTTCTTTTCCCAAATTTTTTGCCATTTTCTTTCAATTTTAAGAGGTTGATATTTCATAAATTTTTTAAAAATTTTATCAAATTCTTTTCAAAAAGGAAGATTAAAAAGCTTTTTAGCATTTTCAAAACTAACTTGAGCTATTTCTTCAAATTTTAAATTTTTGATTTCAGCAATTTTTTGAGCCACAAATTTTACTCCTTCAGGTTCGTTTCTTTCTTTTTTTAGTTGAGGCGGGGCAAGATAAGGGGCATCGGTTTCAATTAAAATTTTTGAAAGTGGGGTGATTTTAATTAAAGAAGGAAAATCAATCCCTTCAATTTTTTTAAAAATAAGACCATTAAAGCCAATGTAAAAATCAAAATTAAGATATTCTTTTAGCTCTTCTTCGCTTCCAACAAAGCTGTGAATCACTGCCTGTTTTGGAAAAACTTCTTGGTTTTGTTTTAAAAAAGAAATTAGATCTTGATGAGCCAGCCGGCAATGAAAAATCACTGGCAAATTAAGCTTTTTTGCTAATTTTAATTCTTCAAAAAGAAGGGCTTTTTGTTTTTCTTTAAAAATTTCTTTTTTCTTTTTGGTTTTTGGTCTTAAATAAAAATCCAGCCCAATTTCTCCAATGGCAACCACTTTTGGATTTTGAGCCAGCTTTTCATATTTCTCAAAATCAAATTCTTTTTCTAAAGCCTCGGTTTCGTTTTTGATTTTAATGAGTCCAGTATCAAAATTTAAGGGATGAAGTCCAACTGAAGCAAACATTAAAGGAAAGTTTTGGGCAATTTGAACTGCTTTTTTTGAGGTTTCATAATTCACGCCAACATTTACTACCAAAATTTTTTCTTTTTGACATTTTTCAATAATTTTTTCTCGGTCCTTATCAAAAGCTTCAAAATTAAGATGGGCATGGCTATCAACCAAAAACATAGTCGTTTTTATCCCAAAGCTTCAGCTTCTTTTTCTCTTTTCTTTTTCAAAAATTCTCTCAAAAATTCAAAAATTACGCTGAAAAGAGGAATGGCAAGTAGAGCGCCCCAAAAGCCCCAAAGCTTGCCTCCAACCACCAAAGAAATCAAAATCAAAGCTGGCGGAACTTTCATAAATTTTCTCATCAAATAAGGAGAAAGAAAATTGCCTTCAATTTGCTGAATGATGATAAAAATTAAAAGGAGAGCGAAGGCTTTAAAAGGAGAGTTGGCAAGAGTAAGAAGGAAAATTAAAGCTCCGCCAATAATTACTCCAATATAAGGGAAAAAGTTTAAAAAGCCGACTAAAACTCCTAAAATGGCTGGATATTTGGCTTTAAAGATTAAAAGAGAAAAAAAGGTCAAAATACCAACAAAAAGACAGCATAAAATTTTGGCACCAAACCATCGAGAAATTTTATTTTCAGCTTCATTCCAAAGATCTAAGACATGGTATTCATATCTTTTTGGAAAAATATGAACCAAAGCTCTTTCAATGGCTTTCTCTTCAATTGAAATAAAAAATGCAGTGGCAAAGATAAAGGCAAAAGAAGAAAAACCACCAAAAATAGTTGAAAGAAGGTCAAAAAAGCTTTCTGACATTTTTTGAAGGGTCAAGTTAAATGATTTTAAAAATTCGTTGAAATTCTCATAAGTCTTTAAACCAAGACTTCTTAAAAAAGGAGAAAGTTTTTGATAATAAGAAGGAAGGGCTTTTAAAAGCTGACCAATTTCTGATTTAAAAATTGGAATGGTGAGGTAAACCAAAATGACCACAAAAGCAATTGCGCCTAAATAAACTAAAAGAGCGGCTAAAACTCTTGGAATTTTCTTTTTTTGGAGAAAATTGATTGCTGGATTAAAAAGAACCGAAATAGTGATAGCAAAAAGAAACAAAACAAAAATAGATCTAATTGAGTAAAGCAGATAAAGCCCGATGACTGCCAGGGATATTTTAAAAATCGTGCTCCAAGAGATATCAAGAAGATTTTTTTCCTGATAAAAAGTCATTTTAAAAAATTATAAAATTCTTTTTATCTTCGTCAATTTTCAATTTCGCCTAGTCCCAAAATTCCCTTCCGTGAAATTTAAATGCGATCGATCGCATTTATTTGTAAAAGAAAGAAGTTCTTTTTAGGTTTGACTTATTTTAAATTTTTGAGAAAATTTTAGCAGAGAGTATCTTAAAAAAAACAAAAGGAGGTGAGAAAATGGAGCGAGAAAATTTAAGCTCTTCAATTTTTCCAGAGAATTTGAAGGATCAAATTGCAATTCTTTCTCTTTATTTTCCAAGAATTAAAGTGCCTCAAGAAATTCCTTATACTTCCGCTTTTGGTTTTATCAATTGGAGAAGTGTAACAAAAAATTATCAAAGCGCATTAAAAAAAGCAATTCAAGTTTTGAAAAGAAATTTTGAAGTCCATCTAGAAATTGATCTGGAAAGAATTGAAAAAGAAGAAAACTTAGAAGTAAAAGAAGATATTTTTTGGGGAAAGGTAGAGTTCTTTGAGAATCTTTCAGCTCAAGCAATGAAAAAAATGAAAAGGGGTTATTTTCTTGGTATTTTTGAAACTGCCTGCTTGATCTTAACTCATTCCTTTGGGAAATTTCCTGAGAGTATTGGATTTAATTGTATTGGAGATCGGTACTTTCCCAGCTATCCAGAAAGTGAGTTAAGAAAACATTTAATTTATCACCCCTATATTTACATCAACAAAAACACTCTTTTAATCGGATATGAATGGGAAGAAGTGATAAGAATTAATCATTTGACTCCAGTTTTTAGTTTTTAAGAAAATTAAAAGGGAAGTCCAAAAGGCTTCCCTTTTTTTGTTTTTAAAAATTTTAAATTTTTATTTCAGAGCCTGTTTGATTTGATGAAGCAAGCTGGCTGGATCTTCAATTGGGAATTTAAGTTTTGAGATAATCTTTTCAGCTTCTTTTCCTTCAATTTTCAACCCTTTCAGTTTTTTCTTTAAAGTTGAAGCTGATTTGATAGGAAAATCAGTGCCTTTGATTTTTAGAAGCACTTCAACGGGCCATTGAACCTCAAAAATTTCTGATTTTTCAAAAAGATCTTTAAGGTATTGAGCAAAAACTTCAAGATAATCTCTTCCTTCTTTTATTTCCTCATAGGCAAGCTTGGCAATTGCGCCAGCAATATGAACCCGGCTTTTGCCACCTTTCATTTCATCTTCAAGTCTTTTTTTCACCACCTCGGGATTAGCTCTTAAAATGTTTTTAACGGTATTTTTGGTGATACCAAGAAAATCAGCAATCTCTTCTTCGGTCTTGGAAGCTTCATGAAAAAGAACCAAAGTATAAGAAGCCGCCATCAAGCTTGGAAGCCAAGTCAAATTGCGATACTCAATCAACTTTCTTGGTCCTCCTAAAATCTCAAGTGATTTAAGAAAAATTCTAAAGGCTAAAGCATCTAAATTTTTTTCTTTGATTTCTTCTCCAGATAAAATTACCATTTTTTATTTTTTAGAAAATTTAGCCGACCTTTCTTTTAAAATTTCTGATAAAGAAGGACCAATTTTTACCAAACCCCCTTTGGTGATTTCCATCACCCGAGTTTGAGTGTCATGACCGCACATGCGACAGCCATCAATTCTAAACAAACGAATAATTTCTCCAATAGGCACTTGATATAAATTCTGCTGAGCTCTTGATAAAATGGTTTGCTTGGCAAGCACAATTGAAGCATCAACGATATGAGAAACAGCATATCCTCCAGCGGCTTCAGCTGAAAGCTCTTCATGACCACTTCTTTTCTGAGAAACGAAAATGGCAGTTTGATACCATTTTTTCATAAAATTAAAAAGTCTTCTGACAATTTGACGCGCCATCATTTCTCGATGCTCATAAAGCCCAGTCACCGAATCAATGACGACATTTTTTACTTCATATTTTTTAATGGCATAAGCTAAAGTGTCGCAGATATTTAAAATATTTTCTCTTAATCTTCTGAAACTGGCGGCATCAATGATGATAATGTTTTTTTCAAGCTTGGCATAATCTTTATTCATCGCTTGGGCTCTTTCTTTTAAAGAAGCGGCTAAAAAAGTGGCTGGAGTCTCAACGGTTAAAAAAATGGTGGGATTGCCCAAACTGGCTTGGGTGATGGTAAATTGCTCTGCCATCAAAGATTTTCCAGTATCCGAGACGCCAGTTAAATTAAGGACACAGTATTTGGGGATGCCGCCAAGCGGGATGACTTTGGGTTTGCCTTTAACAATTTTGGTGATAAAAAAAAGATCATCTAATCCTTCAATTCCAGTTTTGACACCTTCAATTTTTGGAGCTCTTTTGCCAACCTCTTTTAAAGTTTCAACACTTTCAACAATTGGCTCATGAGATTCAATTTCACTTCTTGAAAATTCTTCTTCTCTTTCCATGATTTTTTGATTATATCAAATCTTAAAAAATCAATCAACTTAAAAGATTTTTTATTTGATAAAATTCTTTTAAAATTTTTTGATAATCCTCTTTTCCTTCTTCAACTTTGTCCATTTTTTCTTCTAATTTTCTGGTTAAATCTTCACTGACATATTCTCCAAAATTTTTTTGAAGATAATTAAAAACTAAAATTCCGAGTCTGGTAGGAAAAAGCTGGTTTTTAAATTCTTTAAGATAATGTCTTTGAAGCAGATGATCAATAATCAAAGCATAAGTTGAAGGTCGTCCAAGTCCTTTTCTTTTCATTTCTTCAATTAAGCTTCCTTGAGAAAAAGGTTTTTCTTTTGGAACTAAATAAAACCTTTTTTCCTCTACTTTTACTTCCTTCTCTAACTTACAAGCTTTAATTAAAGGAAAAACCAAATTAAAACCAGGCTCAATTATTTTTAAAACCAATTTTTGAGAAACTTTTTCTTTCCCGACTTCAAAAATAACTTCAGCTTCCTCAACTTCAGCAGGCTTCATTTGAGAAGCGATAAATCTTTTAAAAATAAGCCCATAAAGTTTAGCAACTAAAAAGGGATTGGTTTTAAATTTCACCATTTTTTGAGTGATCAATTGATAAAATTCTTCTAAAGTTAAACTTCTTGTTGGTCGGATGCATTCATGGGCTCCTTCTTTATCTTTAAAAGAGCGTAAAAAAAGATAATCTTTTCCAAATTTTTCTTCGATAAAATTTTTAGCTAAATATTTTCCGGCATCAGAGACCCGAGTGGAATCGGTGCGATGATAAGTGATAAAACCTCTTTCAAAAAGCTCCTGTAAAATCTGCATTGTCATTTTAGCAGAAAGTTTAAAATACCGGCTGGCATCTTCCAAAATGGTATCGGTTCGGTATGGAGGCAAAGGAGGAATTTTTTTGATTTCTTTTTTCAAAATTTTGATTTGAAGTTCATCAAGTCCTTCAAAAAATCTTTTTCCTTTTTCTAAATCTTCAAAATCAAAATAGAAAGGATAGTCATTTACACGGAAATAAAGACGGGCTTTTTTCTTTTTGCTTTCAAAAAATCTTTTAATGACCCAGCCAAGAACTGGCGTTTGAACTCGACCAGCGGAAAGATAATTTTTCTTAAAACTTCTCCAAAGCCTTCTTGAAAGGACAAAGCCAACCCAGCGATCTAAAATTCTTCTTAAAAACTGGGCTTTGACTAAATTAAAATTAACTTCGCGGGGGTTTTTTAAAGCTTCAAGAAAAGCTTTTGGAGTAACTTCGTGAAATTCGGCTCGCTTTATATTGGGATTGAAAAATTTAAGATGATTGAAAATATCAAAAGCAATTTTTTCACCTTCGGTATCAGGATCGGTGGCAATGAAAACTTCTTCTACCTGATAAGATAATCTTTGAAAAGCTTCAACTAAATCTTTTTTATCTTTAAAATTTAAACCGCATTTTTTTAAAAGATAATCTCTTTCGGTATGCTCAATTCTTTTTTGAGGACAAATTTTTAAAGAATCATAAACCGGGAAAAATTTTTCATTTTTTTTGATGACCCCAAAAAAACCATCTTTAATGGTTAAATCAAAAAGATGTCCCAAGGAAGCTGAAACTAAAAGAAGTCTTTCCTCAATTGGGATTTCATAGACAATTAAATTTTCTAAAATTCTTTTTTGAGGACGACCAAAAAAGCTGCTGATGGTTTTTGCTTTAGTTGGTGATTCAACAATAACCAAAGTGGTTTTAAAAATTTTTGGTTTTCCTTTAAATCCTTTTTCTAAAAATTCTTTGACCTCTTTTCGGTTCTCTTCAATTTCTTTTTTGATTTCTTTTAAAGGTTTTGATTGAAAAGCTTTTTTCAAAACAAAATCTTTTTCAAGTTCCCAAAAATCAATTTCTTCTTTAAAAAAGAAGGTCTTTAGTCTTTTTTTAAGAGAGAAAAAGCCTTTTTTGTCAGAATATAAAAGAAAAGAAATCCCTTTGGTTAAATTAGGACCAACTAATCTTGAAGTTCGACCTGAGCCTTGAAGATAAACTGAGGCATCACCAACTACCAAAAAAAGTTCTCCTTTTTCTTCTTTCAAAAAAACATCTTCTCTTTTTTTAAGTTTTTCCAAAAAATCTTTTGAGGCAAATTTTTTTTCTAAAAAATTTTTAAGCTCTAAAGCTTTGGCTTTTACTTGGGGAAATTTTTCTAAATCATCTTCTTTTAAGTGAAAATATTTTCTCAAAAAAGTAGCTGTTTCCAAGATTTTTATTTTCTCTTCTTGAGTTAAAAGAGGAAAAAGAAGAAAAGAAAGAGAAGATAAGTTTGAAGGATTTAAAGTGAGTTTGGTTGAAAAAACTTTTTCTGGAACTTCAACAAAAATGACATATTTGATAATCTCAGGCAAATCAATACCTCTTACCAAAGGATTGGAAATGTGAGCTAAACCCAAAGCAACATCAAAATCTTCTTTTTTCATTTCCTCAATTAGCTTTTGGGTTTCTTTAAAATCAAGATAACTAATGACTTTTAATTTTTCTTTTTCTAAAAATTCTTTTAGCTTTTCAATCTCCTCTTTTCCGAGTTTTGAAGAAAGATAAACAATACCTCCTTTTCCTAAAAATTTAATCAGTTTTGGCAAAAAGTTGTAGATTTCATCTAAAGAAGAAAATTCTTTTTTGACATCAATGATGTTTCTTAAAGTAACATTGGCTTTTTGAATGCTGAAGCCAAGAAGGGAAGAAAAAAGCAAGGCTCTTTTAGTTTTTGGTTTTAAAGTGGCTGAAGAAAGCACCAAAATGCTTTTTCTTTCTTTTTCTCTAATTTTTTTCAAAATTTCAAGTTCTTTTTGAGTTTTTCTTTCCTTTAAAGCCAGTTTTATCTGCCAGTCTTTAAAACCCAAAAGTTTGAAAAGATAATCAACATTTTTGGCATTTTTTAAAAAAGAATCGATATCGTCGATAAAAATAAAGTTAAATTCAAATTTTGAAAGAGTTTCAAAATTTTTGTGTAAAAACATATTGGTACCAACCAAGATCTCAAAATCCCCTTTTTTTAAAATTTCTTTATCTTTTTTTTTGGCAAGATAAACAAAAATCTTTTTTTCTTTGCCAGAGTTCTCGGAAAATTTTTTCAGTTTTTCATAAACCTGAAGTGCTAAAATCCGAGTGGGAACAATGATCAAACTTTTTCCTTCTAAAAAAAGAGAGGTAATGATTCCAAAAGTGGTTTTTCCAATGCCAGTTGGAGCAACAATGGCAAAACTTTCTTTGAAAAGAATTCTTTTCATCCAGCTTTCTTGTAAATTTCCTGGTTCAGCTTTAAGAGTTTTTTTAAAAAATTCTCTGAAAGCCTCAAACCTTTTTTGAAGCTGGCAAAATTTTTTAAGTTTTTTAAGAGAGTTTTTCTTCTCAAGCTCAAAGCAAACTTCAAATCCCCTTTTTAAAGAAGGATCGCAATGAAAGCAAAGAAGCCTTTCCCTCAATCTTTCATCTTCAATTTTTCCTTGACAGTTAGGGCAAGAGGTTTTATAGAAAGCCAGCATAGCTAAAAATTTTTTTGATAAAACTCAACCACCTTTGGAAGCGCTGCTTTAAACCAAAAAGTGTATTTTTCAGGGCAAAGAGAAACATCTTTTAAAAGAAAATCTAAATCTACCCATTCAAAAACCTCTGCTTCTTCAGGATTAGGTTTTACTTCGCCCTCGTAAATCCCTAAAAAAACATAATCAATTTCATGCTCAATTAATCCATTTTCAAGTTCTGCCTTGTATTTAAATTTAAAAGCTTTTTTAAGCTCGCAATCAAAACCCATTTCTTCTTTTAATCTCCGATGTGCCGCTTTTTCTACCTCTTCGTCTGGTCTTGGATGACCATCGCAAGCATTACTCCAAAGTCCTGCCGAATGATATTTATTTTGAGCTCTTTTTTGAAGCAGCATTTTGCCTTGAGAATTAAAGACAAAAACAGAAAAAGCCCGATGAAGTTTTCCTTCTTGATGAGCCTTAATTTTCTCCTCTACTCCAATTTCTTTATCATTTTCATCCACTAAAATCACTTTTTCCATTGACATTAATATCTTATCAAGCTTTCCCAATTTTTGCAATCATTGCTTACTCAGGGTAAGCAACTGCAGGTTTTTGCGATTTGAGGAATTTGAAGTTATAATAATCAAAAATGGCTCAAATTCTTAAGCCATCTTCAAAGGCTTTAGAAAAAGCTGCTTCTTTAATTAAGGAAGGGAAACTGGTAGCTTTTCCTACTGAAACCGTCTATGGTCTTGGAGCTGATGCTTTTAATCCCCAAGCAGTAGCAAAAATTTTTGAGGTAAAAAATCGTCCTTTCTTTGATCCTTTAATCGTTCATATTGCTGATTTTGAAGATCTTAAAAAAGTAGCTTTAAAAATTGACGAAAAAGTAAAAATTTTAATTAAAAAATTTTGGCCTGGACCTTTAACTTTAGTGCTTCCAAAAGCAAAAGCGGTGCCAGAAATTGTCAGTGCCGGACTTAAAACCGTAGCGGTAAGAATGCCTTCTCATCCAGTGGCTTTAAAACTCATCAAAGAAGCTCAAGTGCCCATTGCGGCTCCAAGTGCCAATCTTTTTGGTCGTCTAAGCCCAACTGAAGCCAAGCATGTGGCAGATCAGCTTGGAAAGAAAATTGATTTAATTATTGATGGTGGAAAATGTCCCATTGGGATTGAATCAACTATTTTAGATTTAACCTCCTCTCCCCCAGCTCTTTTGAGAGCCGGAGGTCTTCCTTTGGAAGAAATTGAAAAAGTAATTGGTAAAGTGAAGATTATAAAAAGAAGCAAAAAAGTTCGCGCTCCAGGCGAGCTTCCTAAACACTACGCTCCTAAAACTCCGCTTAAAATTCTTAAAGAAAAAAATTTTAAATTACCAAAAAATATCAAAGCTGGTCTTTTAGCTTTCACTCCCCCAAAAAAGAAGCTTCCTTTTAAAAAAATAGAAGTTTTATCTTTAAAAGGAGATTTATCTGAAGCGGCCGCCAATTTCTTTTCAGCGCTTCATCGGCTTGATGAGGCTGGTTTGGATATTATTTATGCCGAGCCTCTTCCAGAAATTGGTCTTGGGCGAGCAATGATGGAGCGCTTGAAAAAAGCTGAAAAATGATCAAATTTTGTTGCTTACCCTGGGTAAGCAATTTTTATTGGTTGCTTTTTATTGCCTCGTTTAGTTCTTTGAGTAAATTTTCAAGATCAATTTGATAAATCTCGCATACTTCACCGAGTTTTAATCTTTCCAAACCAAAAGAGGCAAAAGGACAGTTAAGGCAAGGCAGCTGATATTTTTCCAAAATTTTTTTGGCTTTATTATCTTCTAAAATCTCAATGAGGAAAGTATCTTTGGTAACTTCTTTTAGCATAAAGGTTTGGTAATTTTCATTTCTTTATATCTTGCCAGCCAGTCTTCAAACAAAACTTTTTTTCTTTGTTAAGTTCTTTTATTTTTACCGGAACCATTGGAGGTGCGGTTGAAATTAACCTTTCTCTTTCTTCGGCTTTGGTGAAAATAAAGGCTTTTAAAGCCATATCCACAAACCTTACTCCTCCAATAGTGACTAAAATAAGTCCAACTAAAGCAAAAAAGTAAAGATAAAGAGTTCGAATTAGAGGGTAATGATTTTTGTTGGTCATATTGGTAAGAAATTTTAATTTATTTAGTCAAAATTTCAAGCTGGTGCACTTGATGAGTCTATTGGTAACACTTTGTAATTTTAAAATACCATTGAAATTTTCATTAACTGGATTATCTTTAAAAGTTTTAGGTCTGGAAAAATATCTTTGAATTTTTTCAAATCTCTTCAAAAGAATAAATTCAAAAAGAATAAAAATAAAAACCAAAAAATGAAATTTTGCTGCGATCGCAGCAAAATTTCAATATTCTCATAGCTTTTTTCGCTTCCAAACTTAAATTCCACATTAGTTAGCAGTTAAATTTTCTTTTTTGCTAATTTTTTGATGGTTTCATAGGTTTCAAATTCTGGGGCTAAGGCATCGTAGCTTCCAAAACCGCATTTTTCTTTCTGGTCGCCTGGAATTAGGCATTTATTCTTGCATGTGTCACAGCAACACTGAAAGGAAAGAATTTTTCTTTCATTTTCCTTCCAGGGTCCCATCATTTGACCTGAAATTGGATAGACAAAAACAACTGTTAAATTTTCTTTTTTACTTAAATCAACAAAAAATTTATCCGCAGTTTCCAAAAATTCCGCCTGCTCGATTTTGTTTAAATACTGGGAAAAGATGTGCATAGGCGAGTAATAATAACCGGTGTCGAACCAAACGAACATCGGAATATCTCCAAAAATTTCGCGATGTTTTTTAGCGATCTCTTTCCATCTTTGAGAGTTTATCTTTTTCTCGTAAATCTCCTCCGGAGAAATAGTTGTCACTACAAAATCATAGTTTGGTACTACATCCCTTATCAATATACTCTCTTGAGGCGCCTCAATTTTTCCCAAAACTCCCCAACTGCCAACAAAAATATACTTCCCTTTTGATAACCCATATTTGCGAATCCTGTCAATAAACTCTCTTTGAGCCTCTATAATTTTTCTTACCCTTTCATCCTCCAATACTTTGGAAAAATTGCAGTTTTCTATAGTTCCCTGCTCTTCTAAACAATGCAAAGCAATGGCATTAGCGGATGGATTTAGATACTGGTCAATCCATATCGCATCCGCTCCGCCATCAATTAATTTTTGAGCAATATGAAAGGCAAAATTTTGCCAATCTTCATTTGTTGGATCCCCCCAATAAACTGAGAGATTATTTTTTACAAATTCCTCCGAAACTTCTCTGCATTTGATATCCTTTCTTACCCAATGCCTTCTCTTTGCCTGTATGCATTGATATTCTGCCTTTGACATTTTAAATCCATGCTTTTGAGGGTCAAA
>Ga0190363_1000736_pt1 | contig 19552 bp, 18 predicted proteins | sample 48721867_MG_FD_161272 | JGI IMG/M metagenome (GOLD analysis project Ga0190363, IMG submission 161272) | Hydrothermal vent microbial mat bacterial communities from Southern Trench, Guaymas Basin, Mexico - 4872-18-6-7_MG | ecosystem: Environmental > Aquatic > Marine > Hydrothermal vents >... | reverse complement strand
CAGCACTAGACGTAGTAGTACAAGCACAAATACTTAACCTACTGAAGGAACTTAAGAATAAGTTTAAAATGTCTTTAATACTTATAACTCATGACCTCTCAGTAATAGCTGAGATAGCAGATAAAGTAGCAATAATGTACGCAGGAAAAATAGTTGAACTAGGTAAAATGGAAGACATATACGAAGATCCTAAACATCCATATACTAGCAAGTTATTGAGGAGCATTCCTAGGCTTCGAGGTAAGGCTTCACTTGAGTGGATTCCTGGTCAACCACCTGATTTAAAGAATCCACCACTTGGTTGTAGGTTTCATCCTAGGTGTCCCTACGTTATGGATAGGTGTAGGAGGGAGGAACCACCAGCAATTAGTTTGGGTAGGGATCGTTTTGTTTCCTGCTGGTTACACGTCGAGAGGTGAGAAGTAGTATGCAAAATCACATAGATTTAGAATTATTAAACGAGGTACGTGATGTTAAGGAACTATTAAGTAATATTCACTTAAATAATGAAATAATGATAACGTTTAATCTTAAGAAGTACTTCCCCGTAAGACTCGGTATAGTTGATGTTTTACTTAGGCGTAAGATCTATGTCAAGGCTGTTGATGGTATAAGCTTTCGTGTACGTGAGGGTGAGGTATTCTGTTTAGTAGGTGAATCAGGTTGCGGTAAGACGACAACAGGTAGGACAGTTATAGGTTTAACATTACCTACATCAGGTTACGTATTATATAAACCCAGAAGGGAGGTTGCTAAAGAGCTTATTGAGCTAGGTTATGATCCTATAAAGGGTGATTACTTCTTACTAAATGATCTATTCAAGGTAAGGAAAGCTAATAAATTACTAAGACGTGAGTTGCAGATAATATTCCAAGACCCTTATAGTGCATTAAATCCTAGACATACTGTAGGCTACATAGTTGAGGAACCATTAATTATTCAAGGATTAAAGGATCGCGAAGAAAGGAGAAGGATAGTTTATCAAGTCCTTAGAGATGTTAAGTTAACACCACCTGAGGATTTCATTAATAGGAGACCACATCAATTATCCGGTGGTCAAAGACAGAGGGTTGTTATTGCTAGAGCATTAGTTTTGAATCCTAGGTTTATTGTTGCTGATGAGCCTGTCTCCATGCTTGATGTATCTATTAGAGCTGAGATTCTCAAACTAATGCTTGAGCTTAGGGAGAAGAGAAAACTGACATACTTGTTCATTACTCATGATCTAGCAACAGCAAGACTAATATGCAACAAAATAGCAGTAATGTACCTAGGAAAAATAGTTGAACAGGGGAGGGTCATCGATGTCCTCACCAATCCTCAACATCCTTACACTAAAGCATTAATGCTGGCAATACCTGAGCCCGTACCTGAGAGAAAATATTTAAGAATCAAATTGCCTGTTAAGGGTGAAGTACCTAGTGCGATAAATATACCACATGGTTGTAGATTCCATCCGAGATGTCCTCATACTATGGATCTATGCAAGCGTAAGGAACCACCACTTATCAAGGTAGGCACTGAACGCTTTGTTGCTTGCTGGCTCTACGCTAAGAGATAACGCCCTACTGCAAACTTAACGTCTTAAGAATCGGGCTATCCACTAATCGGGTTTACTTACTTTCTTACTTTGTTAATCACTTATTAACTCATCCATTATAAAAATATTTGGTGAATACATGGATTCTCGTAAACTGCTGCGTCTAGGCATATCTAAAACCGCTTTAGCACTCATTATAGTAATAATAATCATTATAGCGGGTATAGCTGGTTATATAGTTACGAGACCTCCTGCTGCACCACCTACCACTTCCTCACCTACTACATCAACACCATCGCATACAACAACACCTACCTCACCAACACCTGTAGCTAAGAATAGAATAGTCATAGGAGTTACTGATAAGGTCTCTGATCTTGATCCAGCTCAAGCTTACGACTTCTTCACTTGGGAGGTTCTAAATAATATCATGGGAGGATTAGTGCAATATAAGCCAGGCACTACGGAGATAATTCCTCACCTAGCTGAGAGTTGGGAGATAGAGGAGGACGGTAAGGTATGGATATTCCATCTAAGAAAGGACTTAAAGTTTGCTGATGGAACACCTTGTACAGCACAAAATGTAGTATGGAGCATTAAGAGGGTAATGAGAATTAAGGGTGATCCGTCATGGCTCGTCACGGACTTTGTTGAAGATGTAGTCGCTATAGATAATTATACCGTTAAGTTTATACTTAAGAAACCTGTATCCTACTTCCTGGCATTACTAGCTACACCACCATACTTCCCAGTAAGTCCTAAGTATAAACCTGATGAGGTAGACTCAGATCAGACAGCAGGTGGTGTTGGGCCTTATAAGATAGTTAAGTGGGTAAGAGATGAGGTATTAGTTCTAAGAGCTAATCCATACTACTTCGGACCTAAGCCTAAGGTTGAGGAGATAGTAATCAAGTTCTACAAGGATGCAACAACTTTAAGAATGGCTATAGAGACGGGTGAGATTGATATTGCGTGGAGAACTTTAAGACCTATAGATATTGAGAGTCTTAAGAAGAATCCGAACCTTAACGTTATTGAGGTACCTGGAGCTTACATAAGATACATAATAATCAATGTTAAAATGTCACCCACAAATAACAAGTTAGTAAGGCAGGCAATAGCTGCTGCCATCGATAGAAAGGAGATATGCGAGAAAGTATTCATGAATACGACAGTACATCTCTATAGCTTAGTACCCATAGGTATGTGGAGTCATGAGGACGTATTTAAGAAGTATGGTGATGGTAATATAGAGTTAGCTAGGAAGTTACTTAAGGAGGCAGGCTACAGTGAAACTGATAAGTTAAAGCTTGAGTTATGGTATACACCAACACATTATGGTGATACCGAGAAGGACTTAGCAGCACTAATTAAAGAGCAACTTGAGAGGACAGGGATGATAGAAGTCACTATAAAAAGTGCTGAATGGTCTACCTACTTAGATTATACTAGGAAAGGAGCATTAATGCTAAGCTTATATGGCTGGTATCCAGATTACATAGATCCTGATGACTACTTAACACCATTCTTACATACGGACTCTAACGCCTGGACAGGTAGTGGATACTCCAACCCAGAAGTTGATAAGCTATTAGATGAGGCGGCAGTACTAACAGATCAAAGTGAGAGAGCTAAGCTTTATAAGAAGGTCCAGGATATTATGGCTGATGAAGTACCTATAATACCTTTATTCCAAGGTAAGCTCTACATGGTAACTAAGAAGGGAATTAAGGGTGTTGTGCTAGATCCAACAATGTTATTCAGGTACTACCTCCTATACTGGGAGACGGGAAGTTAAGACTAAGTGAATAATGGAATGAGATAACCCTATACTTATTTTTCATAATTATTCATATATTAAATGTGTGGTTTATGTATTGGGAGTGATTATGCCTGGGCTTGGTAGATTCATAGTAGCTAGAGTTCTACTTGCTATACCCACGATACTTATACTACTAACAGTAGTCTTTATAGTTATGAGGCTCATACCCGGAAATCCCATACTCGCTATGGTTGGTATGAAAGCACCGCCGGAATATGTTGAAGAGTTAATGCATAAAGCAGGTCTTGATAAGCCTCTATACATACAATACATAGACTACTTATCAGGTATCTTTAGAGGTGATTTGGGGCGGAGCCTAATATGGGGTAGAAGACCTGTAATAGCCGAGATTATGGATCATTTCCCCGCTACCTTAGAATTAACAATTTTCGCATTCATCATAGCAGTCATTTTAGGAACAACCACTGGTGTACTTGGATCATCGTTACGTGTTATTAAAGGTTGGCGTAAGTTCGACTCGTTAATGAGGATTTATGGGATAGTTTCCTGGACTCTCTTCATACCCTGGATAGGTATGTTATTACAGTTAATTTTCGGTGTATGGCTTAGAATATTACCAGTAGCTGGTAGAATTGATCCAGGTCTTGAACCACCACGTGTTACGGGGCTGTATGTAATCGATAGTATAATCACGCAGAGATGGGATAGCTTAGTAAGTGCTTTAAGACATTTAATACTACCATCGATAACGCTAGGTCTTGTAATTTCCGGGGCGTTTACTAGGATTGTGAGGAATAACATGATAGAAATATTTAAGCAGGACTTCATGATGACTTATAAAGCTGTGGGTGTAAGTACATGGAAGTTCATCTCAGCAGCTTTCAGGAATGCATTCATACCCATAATGACCATAATGGGTCTTCAGTTCGCATACTTACTAGCTGGTGCTGTATTGACTGAGACCACATTCTCATGGCCTGGTATGGGTACGTTTCTTGTAGAGAGAATTACCTACGCAGACTATACGACAGTACAGGGGACTGTAGTGTTCTTCGCTATAATAGTTGTAACAATAAATTTGATAGTTGACATAATATATGCCCTCATAGATCCAAGAATAAGGTATTGAGGTGAACTATGATGCCTTTCAGGAGACCTACTTTCATAGTTTCATCACTCATTAAGACTTTATTTAAAGATAAGTACCCAGGTAAGACGTTCTTATTAATAGGTCTTGCCTTAATACTGCCTGTAATACTCATGGCGATCTTCGCACCGTTCATATCACCTTACGACCCAACGAAGAGTGTTGCTGATCCTTTAAAACCACCCGATAAATTATGCCCATTCGGAACTGACAATTTAGGTAGGGACATACTATCTAGGGTTATTTGGGGTTCTAGAGTAGTCCTAGCTGTGGTATTACTCTCAACGGCACTTTCAGCTATGATTGGTATTCCTTTAGGTCTATTATCAGGTTACGTAGGGGGTAAGGTTGATAGAGTTTTAGCGATGATCATGGATTCCATGTATGCCTTCCCAGGATTAATACTAGCAATAGCCTTGGCAAGTGTTCTTGGTCCGAGTATAATTAATGCAGCAGTAGCGATAGCTGTTGTATATATACCTATATACTTCAGGATGACTAGGGGGCCTACACTACAGATAAAGGAGCAGACATACGTCGAGTCAGCGTATGCAGCAGGTGCCTCATCTTTTAGGATAATGTTTAGGCATATACTACCTAATGTAGTCCCCACTCTAAGTGTTGTACTGACGTTAAATATGGCTGATGCGATATTAACTGAGGCAGGTCTAAGCTTTCTAGGCTTCGTAGTCGTACCACCAACACCTGATTGGGGATTTGATTTAAGAGCGGGGCAGCCCTTCCTACTAGCAGGTTACTGGTGGCCAATAACATTCCCCGGATTCTTCATATTACTTTTAAGCCTAGGGTTTGGACTCATAGGTGAAGGATTAAATGATATGCTTGCAGGAAAGGAGATATAGTAAGTGAAAACATATGAAATTAAATAGATTTAGTAATTAACCATTACTTTCTATCAAAATATATGTTCTTACCTCTCACAGAGACAGGTATACCTATGATGTAGTCAGCGTCAAGTAGTTTAAGTTTCTGTGCTGTTACTCCCACGCTATACATTATTCTATTATCAACATTTAATATTGAAGCAATCTTAACTGCTGATCCTAATGCTATACCTAAGTTTAGCAGTGCTGCAACAGTGTTTATATCTACTTTATACTCAGGTGGTGACTTTAGCCCTATATCAATGACTTTAGCCCCTATTAAGATGACTGCATCAGACTCTCTAACGTTTTTGGCATCTCTCTTGAGGAATTGGCCATACTCATTAGCTAATTCCTCCATTTTATTAGCTAGTGCTTCTAGCTCATCACGTGATGTCAGTACAGTCACAGATATGTTATCAATACCTCTAGCTTTAGGAGCTGTCTTAGCTGCTATAGCCATGAGTTTAACTACATTCAATACACCATCCTTAATTAACTGAAGCTCCTCAAGCATACAAACCCCAGTAAGGGCTTACAAACTTATTAATTTAAGTTTTAGCTCTATGTACTTAACTAACCTTTTGCGTACTTAGTTATTATGTCTAGTACATTGCTTACATATTTCCTTAGTTGTAAGGGAAGTCTTTCAATACCTACTTCGAGGAAGCCTCTTACAATTAGTGATACTGCCTCCTCCTCTGTAAACCCCTTAGACATTAAGTACTCTAATTCATCACGTGATATTCTACCAATAGCTGCTTCATGAGTTAATTCAGCTGACTCATTAATAGATTTAAGTACAGGTATGGCTTCACCTATGGCTTTAGGCGACAGTAATAATCCTTTACAATCTATGTGACCTCTACTCTGTGTTTCTCCTATAAGTTCGCCCCTCATGATTACATGGGCGTTATCTCTGATTAATGATCTTGAAGCTATCTCACCCCTAGTGTCTACTCCCTTGAATATTATACGTCCACCGACATCTATACGAGCATCCTTGCTACCTACCAGTATTGTTGTTAGATATGCTTGAGCATTAGCGCCCTTAAGTATAGCTGTTGGGAACATCTGTAATGACTTGACAGGTGCCATATGAACGTAGTAATTAATGAATAATCCCCCCTCCTCAACTATAGCTGTGGCACGTGGTCTCACATGATGTGTAGGACCCCAGTAATGTACCATAGTAAAGGTTAATTTAGCGTTCCTCTTGATGTAGAACTCTGAAACACCTATATGAATAGCTCTAATAGGTAATGCTGCACAGGCAGTCATTAAGTTTAATTCAGCATCTTCATCAACTACTATTATATTGTGAACTGCTTGAGCCGTTCCCTCCCTATGTATGAATAAACATGCTTGAAGAGGTTCACGTACCTTAACTCCTGGAGGTACGTAAATAAAGTATCCATGTCTTCCATAAAGCTCAGTTATAGCTGTGTACTTATCTAAATCCACTGGAATGGCTTTCCAATAATAATTACATACCCAATCAAATTTCTTAATGGCATCCTCAACACTCATGACATACACACCATACTTTTTGAACTTCTCAGTAACGTATGTACGTAAGACGTTGGTATCTAGCTGAAGATACGTACCACTAACAGACTTTTCATCAACATCGACGCCCATGGCCTTAGATCTCTCTAATAATGGCTTAGGTAGTGTCTTTAAACTATCTATGACTACGCTCTCAAATATCCTCCAAGAGTAATTACTTAGATCAATGTCTGTACCGTATGGAGCTTTCTTGTTTAAGGCTTTTCTAGCTCTTTCTTTAAGTACTTCTTTCCGGTCCATTTTAACACCTTCATAACTCGGTTAGTATTTGATAACCTCTTTCAAGAAGCCTAGGTATTATGCTTACATCACCTTGATAAACAATCCTTCCACCGTCCATAACGTATAATACATCAGCTCTACTTAGATACTTAACTATATGACCTACGTGAGTCACAAGCAAAACAGATGTTCCATCATCTACTAGTCTAGAGATTATTGACGCTAGCTTTTTGATGGTATCTATGTCAACACCACTATCAGGTTCATCAAGTAGACAAACTTTGGGTTTCTGAAGTATTACTGTGAGTAACTCAAATCTTTTAATTTCACCACCACTGAAACCTGAGTAAAGTTCTCTATCAAGTAAGTGCTCTACATTGAACTCCTTCATAAGTTTCCTTAAATACTCGTCAATCCTACCTTTATGGTAGAGTTCCATAAGTTTAGTAAGTATATATCTTGACTTAACTCTAACCTTCGGTGGATTTTGATGAGCTAGAGCAATACCTAATTTAGCCCTCTCGTGAGGCTTAAGATCAGTTATATCCTTACCATTGAATAATATATTACCCTTGATAACTTTATAATCACTAATACCCATAATTGCTTTTAGTAATGACGACTTACCTGCACCATTAGGTCCCATCATTATATGTATCTCACCAGTACCTATACTTAATGAAGCATCTCTAACAACTATGAGATCATCAACAGCGACGGTGACATTCTTAACCTTAAGCATATTATTTATCACCTCCAACTATTCTAATAACGCATCCAGGGCACGCAATAACACGCCTACGTAAATTACAATTCTCACATTCATTAATGCATTTAGGGTTATTCTCCAATGAGATGAGCCATGGAATAAATACTGGTTTAGCTATCCTTACAGTCTCTATGGAAATCCTCTTAACTTTAGGTAACCTCCTTATTCTTCTCTCTATGAATGCCTCCAACTCTCTCACATCCCTGTATGCAGTAAGGAGTGTTAAATTATAATCTCCACTCTTAATCATTAATAGTATGACTCTTAAACATCTACGAAGAACTTCTAGCTCATTATTAATTAATGAAAGATCCTCGACTTCAACATTAATTAGGGCTAGATTAAAACCTAGTTTCGTGACATTAATATTTGCTTGAACCTTTATTAAGCTACTTTTCATAAGCTTTGAAAGTCTTACCTTGACACTTGGATGACTAAGTCCTACTTTCCTACCTAATTTAACTAGACTTATTCTACCATCTCTTAGTAGCTCATTAATTATTTTCCAATCTATATTATCTAAATCTTCAATATGTATGTACATCACAACACACTCCCTACAAATTGCAGTTTGTGTACTTCGTTATTAAATATTTTTGTTAATGTATTTTGATTAGCGATTGCCTTAAATTAGGTTAACACCTTATGTAAGGCCTCACTGATTCTACTTATATCTTCATCTCTTACTTTACCTTTGATCGGTATAACATCAACTACTCTAAACTTAGAGTTTCTAAGTAATTCTGTGACCTTTTTAGCCACTACAGAACGGTATTCCGAAGCCACCGAAAACATCACATGTTAATAAGACTTTCATATCTCTTATGTAAGTTATCATTGTTTCAGGCCAGTGAAGCCATGGTACGAGAATGATTTAAAGTCTTTTATCACTTACAGTAAGTACTTCTAAGTCTTTAATAGGCATAAATCTAGGTCCAATACCGTAAAAGGAGGTAATCAAGTTCCTTACTAATGGATGACCAATTACAATTGTTTTTAGTTTATATTCTTTTAACAACTTAGGTAGTGGTCCGCTATGATCAGGCTCCATGTGGTGTATTATTACGTACTTAGTATCTCTTAAATCAACTACCTCCCTAATAGTATCAATAAATAAGTCAGAAAACATGTTCTTCCACGTATCAAAAAGTATAGCCCCCCTCATTAGTTATTAGTATGTAAGAATTGTATGTAATACCTTCAGGTATACGCCATTAAGCCTCAAAATATTTTACCTCATCATCATCTACACGTAGTACATATAAGTCCTTAACCACCTCATCAACGTATACCTTAGGCATGGTTAAACCCGGAAACAATATTTTGCTAAACCTTAAATCACTTAATCACTCAATACTTTACTAAGCTTACTAAGATATCTTTCCATAAAGTTTTAATGCTACTCGTATTAAGTTCTTATTACTACCTTTGTTTAACTTCGTGAGGAGGCAATCATCTACACGTACATGATATTTATTGAAGACATACCTAGCAATAGCTTTATCAAGTCTTCTTAATGTTTCTTCTGACATTACTTTACTAAGTACTTCATAAACTTTATTGGGTTCTTCAATTACTGATGTGGCTAGATCTTTACCTAGCTTAAGTCTTACATGAGATTCAAGCATCATAACAAGACCTGGTGCTACATCGGGGAGTACTTTATGAAGGAATATCTTTAATGCTATCTCAACATCCCCTCTCTCACCCATTCCTAACACCTTACTTATAAGGAATTCCTGCAAGGGATGATTTCTTAATTATTTCAGCAACTTCCTCACGACATTTTATGAGTTCTTCCTGATTTAAAATTACAGGTGATTTACCTCTCTTCCACATATACAGATTATATTTAAGTCTGTCTTTCTCCTTAGTTAGGTAGAGTTTAAACACTAAGTCTGCTAATGATGTATGCCATACATATCTATCATCATATGATTCCATTCTAATTATCAAGATACCGAGGCTCTTCAAAAGCAGCACCTGGTTTAAAAGTCCAACCCGCCATGTTATTGGATCCTCAATATTAGCAGCAATGCCAACACCATGAAATACTACAGCATCAAGTCTTAGTTCCTCAATAAGCCTAATTTCCCATAAACCTAACTGTCCAGTACCCAAACTTGCAGGGTTGATTCCTTTTATTATGAAATGTTTATCGATTAATCTCGTAGCTAAATCTTCATTAACACAAAGCTCTTTCATAGCACTTAACATTAATTCTTTAAGTTCTTGAGGTGATGACTTATAACTTATCATTAAGACTTTTAGATTATTTAAGTAAGCGAAACCTAGGAAGTGTACATATATGGGTATGGGTCTTACATCAGAGGGATACGTTATATAAACTATTTGCCCTTTCTTCACATATTCAAGATATTTACGGAGAACTGAGCAGTGAAATTCTAATTTTCTATGCTTAGGTGGAGGTATTTCCTCAAGAACTATAGGTGCGTATGCTACTATACCATTCCACTCAACTATAGTAAACGGCATTCTTGCTGGAGTTATTGCAGCTTCTCTAACCTTCCTAATTTCTAAATCTCTTATTAGCAAGTCCCTTTCAATTCTATGTCTAAGAATTATTATGATATCGGCCACGAATTCTATGTCTCCTATCTCTATCCTCTCCTCACTCATAGGTATTTCAGTAATTAGTACTACGACACCTTCAATCATGTTAGGAAGCTCTGCAAAGAAATTCTGTAGTACTGATCTAGCCTTAATATTGCTACCTATAGCTTTAAGTAGAGGAGTTATTGAATCTATAACAAGTGTTTTAGGTTTAACATTAACTACTAATGATGTAATACCTTCAATAATCTCCTGCATAGCCTCAGCATCAACTACTAAAGGATATTTGACGAAGTGAAATAACTTCTTGCTCTCTATGAGATTAAAGTCAATCCCTAATCTTCTCATATTCCTTATAAGCTTTTGCTTACTCTCTTGAAATGATACATAGAGACATTTATGTCCCCTTAATGCATTAGTATAGCAGATTGTTGAAGCAAGAGTTGTTTTTCCAGAACCTGGATGACCCGCTATTACTATTGATACACCTGGTGTTAAAGCACCACCTAGTAATTTATCTAAACCATCAACGCCTATGCTAAAAATATTTTCCATGCCAAGATAACCCTACCTGACACTCAGTAGCTCTACAATTAACGTTGACCTTATCATTCGTCGTGATGCAGTACATCACACCAACTACACCTAGTAGATTAGGTAACGCTACCTTATCTCCAACAATTAATTATGTACTCAAAAGTAGTTAGAAAGCGCTGAACCTCATATCCTTAGTTTTTGTGAATTCTCCATATCAATTACGAGTCTATCTAACGTTAAGAATCTTAGGTATCAACATTTACTATTTCAATCTTTGTTGATAATACTTGGTACTTGTGTAATATGTAAGGTATTGTAGCATTAAAGAATTAGCCTTATTTAATTCTTACGTGAGAATTCCCAATTAGTTATCTTAAAATTATACTAATCATGATCATTTGAATTAATTTCAGTTATTCTCACTTAAGTAATTATTGTGGTTAGGTCTTGTTTAACCATATAGCCAGCGTTCTATTGACGTATAACTTTTATACTAGCATGTCTCCATTGGAGAACTACATGCCTGTTATACTTGGAGAAGTTATAAGCTATGGGGATTGCAACTCTTCAAGAAATACCTTGAGTAATTAGAGTATTTAAAAAATGTCATGAGCTATATGCTTCCTCACACAACGTAGTAGTATCTCGTTATATTAACTTGATCTCTACCTCAGGGTTAAGTTCTTTTAATGCATTCATTACATATCTAGTAAGTTTAGTTACATCTGTAGCTCTAATAGGTATTGCGAGCGGTGTTAATTCAACTGAGAGCGTTGTTGAGCTATTTGACACTGACTCTATGAATACCTTACTTTCCTCAAATCTAAACGGTAATTCTGATGATATTCCCTTAATTTTATCTATAACCTTCATATTTATGTTCAATAGTGCATCATTACCTCCTAAACCATTTAGTTTTAACCTAAGGAATATTCTTGGCCTATACTCTCTAATTATTGAGTTAACTAATAATGAGTTAGCTATGTAGGTCTTATTACCATGTAAGTCCTCTAATACTGAATTAAATAATTGTACATCAACTATCCTACCCTTAAGTACCTCACCCGTTTTAGGTATTACTATCTCTATCCATGAACCCTTAGTGAATCTCTGAAGATGTACCGTAATGAATGCTGTAAATTCTTTAATCTCATAGTAGAAGAGTAAGAACGTTAGGACACCGATAATTACAGCTATGACGTAAGGTGTTAATGAAGCTGTAATTAAGTGTATGCTAACGACTACTATAGACGCAATTATGAGTATGTCTAAAACCTTAATAATTACTGTTCTAGCACTAAATGATATAACTCTATTACTAGCTAATGTATTAACGAACCATACTATTAAGAATCTAGTAAGTACTACAGCTATTACGAATAATGATATATTAATAATTATCCTAGTTACTTCCTCACCAAGTACTTGTGTGATTATCGATGTATCCAATACCCACTTACCCCTTAAACACCTTTATAATATCGTCACTTTTAGTTAAAACCATTACTTGATTACCACTGAGTAACTTACTATCCTTATCAGGTATTTTAACGTTTATTCCGTCAAATATGAAAAGTACGTAAGTATCAGGTGGTAGATCTACTTCCTTAAGACTCTTACCAACAACCTTATCTGTTTCGGTGATGGTTATTCTAAATAGTTTATAATCGCCAAATACTCCCAGCATTTGTGGTTCTCTAATACTTTCAAGATATCCCTTAACTAAGTCAGCAGTTACTGCCGGTACTGATATAGGTATTCCTAGACCTAGCTGAATTATTAACTCAGCTATCTTGGGATCCTTAACTCTAGCTAGTCTCAAAGGTATATTATACAACTTAGCTATTGTTAATGCAAAGACGTTAACCTCATCCCTATCCGTTAACGCTAACACTGCGTCTAAGTCAGGCATTGATATATCGGAGGTGTATATGCTTATGTCTGTAGCATCCTTATTAATGACTATTACATCATATTTACTGCCGATATCTGCACATTTGTTTGGATCCTTTTCAACAATAACTGCTTGATTCTTCTTTAGATTTAGAATCCTCAGTAACTCTTTAGTTACTACGCCACCACCTATGACAAGTATCTTCATTACATTACCACCACAACCCTACTAATCAACTTCGCGTAAATAGTTAAATAAGCCTTATGTAAATAATACTCTTTACGTTACCATCTAAGTATGTGTAGCGCTTTTCTGCTTACTATCAAAGATATTAAGAGCAGTATCGGTACATACTCTAAGCGTCCTGAAAGCATGAGCACCATAATTACAACCTTAACGAGCAATGGTGAATTAGGCCCTATAATCCCTACACTTAACCCTACACAACTAGCTGCTGATGTAGCCTCAAATAGGGCATCAATGAACCTATAACCTTCAATACTTATTAGGGTGGCACCTATGAAGATCATTGCTGCGTGCATTATAGTTATAAATAATGCTGTAGACACGTCCTCCTCAGAGACCTCAACACGTCTAACGACAACTCTACGTGTTGCATAGCTAGGCATTATCATTTCGGATGCGACATGCCTTAATTTTCTAAATATTATCATTAATCTCAATGCCTTAATACCCCCTGCTGTTGAGAATGTCATACCGCCTACATACATACCCATGACGAAGACAGCCTTGGTTACGTCTCTTAACTCCCCTAAGGAACCAATACTAAACCCTGTTGTTGTAATCCCTGATATGGAGTTAAAGAACCCCGCTATTAGAGAGTATGTTAACGGTAATTTCTCGATAAAAATGTATGATAAAGCTGTGAGTGATGAGATAGTTACTAATGTTAAGAGGTAGTACTTAAGCTCTTCTGATTTAAGTAGATGCTTTATTCTTCCTGAAACTAGGTTATTTATGTCGTAAAAATTCATTCCTCCTATTATCATAAGAATTAGTATTGGTATTGCTGTGAGTGGTGCTTTCTGATATATTACTGCATAGCCATTATCATATGTTGACATACCTCCTGTAGCAATAGTTGTCATTACATGATTTAAACTATCAAAGATGCTCATACCGGTAATGGAGTAAGCTAAAGTACCTGTTGCAGTAAGTATTGCATAAACCGAGAGTAACCTAAGTGCTGTACGGTAGAATGTAGCTTCAATCTTTACAGGTCTCTCGATACCGTAAAGACGCCTAGCTATATTGTAGAAGTAAGGTATGAATACCATAGCAAATACTACGAACCCGAGTTCACCTGACCACTGCATGATTGATCTCCAAAGTAGAATCGAGTGTTTAAGGCCAGTCAGCTTAAATACCGAGAATCCTGTACCAGTAAATCCACTTATCGACTCAAACAAGGCGTCAATGTACGAAGTTCCTGTCTCGTAACTTAAAGCTAATGCTGAAATTATTGGGATTGAGATCCAAGCACTAATACCAACAACTAAAGCCTCAAGAGTTGTTAATGCTTCAGCCTTTATCTCCCTAGCAATAAGACCTAAGGCTAGTAAGGCTTCACCAAGTAATAAGAATGAGATACTTACAGGTTCGCCATATATTGAATCAACTAGAGGAACTATCAGCATTAAAAGACCAAGTATAGCGAGGATACCAAAATATGCTTTAATCATACCCCTAATATTCACCTTATCTCCACCTTAGAGCGATAATGTATTAGGGTAACACACTAATTATCCTCAATATCTAACTAATATCTTGAGTTTCCGAAATAATTTAAAAGCACTCCTACAATGAGTAATTAGCCACGACCTAATTTATCTCTGAAGTAAATCTCATAACGAGTTGGTTTTAGTTACTTAAAGACCTTTTAACACATTCCTTAACACATTCCTCAAAGAATTTACCTGAAAAGCCCTCCTCTGCGCATTTTTCTCTACATTCTCTTACTACATGGTATCTATCTATAGATTCACTACTCAAACTTACTCCCTGATAAATTTAACGTCAAGACCTTTATCTCTAGCCTTTCCTACCAGATCCTCCCTCCATCTCTTATTACCATACAGCACAAGTATAGTTTTAACCTTTAATTTATCTTTAATCCTGTCTAACTCATTCATTACTGTGTTAAATTCACCCTCATTACTTACAACTCCTAAGACAGCATTTGTACCACTACCTTTGATGTATACTAGGTTACTCTCTACTCGAACGTTAAATCCTGCTAATACATACCTTGCAGCTACCTTACCTACAGCACCGTACTTTTCCTTTAATACGTTAGCCTTATATATCTGTCTCCATGTCATTGAGACCCCCCTACTATAATATGGTGGGGATTAATAAGTAATGAATTCTTTGAGGCAAAACGCCCTTTGAACTTATTTACTCCTTAAGCAAATAATTCCCGACTTTAGACTGTGTTAGGGGGTAGTGATGAAGTACCTGATTAGGGCTAGAATAGAGGTTGAGGGAAATGTTGAGAAGTCTGACATAATTGGTGCTATATTCGGGCAGACTGAGGGGTTATTCGGTCCTGACTTTGATTTAAGGGATTTACAAGATAAAGGTAGGATTGGTAGGATTATAGTTGATATAAAGAGACATGGTAATAGAACTGTTGGTGAGGTATTAGTGCCTTCGAACTTAGATAAAGCTGAAACAGCTCTTGTTGCTGCAATGCTGGAATTCGTAGATAAGGTTGGACCATTTAATGCTAAGATAAAAATAGTTGATATAATTGATGTAAGATATGAAAGGATTAGGAAGATTAAGGAGAGAGCTAAGGAGATACTTCAGAGATGGCTTAAGGAGAGAACTATCGATGTTAAGGAGATTATTAATGAGATAGAAGAAGCTGTTAGAATCGCTAGTATGATATACTATGGACCGGAAAGGTTGCCTGCAGGTCCTGATGTCGATAAATCAGATACGCTCATTATCGTTGAGGGTAGAGCTGACGTACTCAATCTACTAAGATATGGCTATAGAAATGTTATAGCAATTGAGGGGGCTAAGGGTGAAATACCTGAGACGATAATTAAACTCTCGAAATCCAAGAAGAATGTTATAGCGTTTGTTGATGGCGATAGGGCTGGTGACATGATACTCAAGGAATTAATTAGAGTTGCTAAGATTGACTATGTAGCTAAAGCACCACAAGGTAGGGAGGTTGAGGAGTTAACTGGTAAGGAAATAGCTAAAGCATTGAAGAGTGCCGTTCCCGTTAAGACATTCCTACAGCAGTTAGAAGCCGCTAAAGCTGAAGCTAAAGCAGCACCGACACCTGAGGTTGAAGCCGCTGAAGTAGGTGCTATCCAGATACCTCAACATATTGTAGAAAATATCAAGGAGCTTAGAGGAACTCTAGAAGCAATACTCTACAATAATGAATGGAAACCCGTAGATAAAGTCCCTGTTAAGGACATTGTTGAGTATTTAATTAGAAGCGAAGGTATGAATATATACGCTATAGTAATGGATGGAATCATAACTCAAAGGGTAGTTGATGCAGCCTCAGTAAGAGGTGTTAAGCTTATCATAGGTGCGAGGACAGGCGTCATATCTAAGATGCCTAGTGAATTAACTCTCCTCACATATGACGATGTTCTTCACTAAAATAACTTATCCTTTCTACTACTCCTTAAACCTTTACTACCTCCAAATCGCTTCTTACCTGCTGTTGTACCTGAGAGGAAGTCTAGAATAGATTTAGCAGCTTTACCAGCACCCATTAATTGCTTGTCGGTTACTCCGAAGTAGCTTAAAATTCTTAATGCTGCGGGAATTATTTGGTGCTGTATGTAGTACTCGCTATCAATATTTCTGACGTCTTTGATCATGAAGTATGGATAAGCTCTTGACGATATCTTACCTATCCCTCTTACTATCACATAGCCTATCTTATCACCAACCTCGATCTTACCACCAGCTTCAACAAGTCTCTTAGCAGCCACTACATGAGGTGCGTCAACAGCATACTCTTCTAATTTTCTCGTTATTGACTTCCATATTATGAGTTTCTCAAGAGGTACTTGTCCCTCTCTTAACTTCCTAACCACATCCCTTACATACTTTACAGCATCATCCACCTTACCTTCTCTTAATACTATCTTAGCTACCTCCTCCTGAACCTCCTTAGCTATCTCAGCCCAATCACCCCTTACCGCTTCAAACCCTACAATATCTATTGAGCCGTCAGTCGTTAAGCCTATGTACCTCTTCTTAGCCTCAGTAAAGAACACTCTCTTATATAATTTATCGATCTTTATTTCTAAGCCTAACTCCTCTTTAACCTTACTAATGAATTCGTCAACTTTCTCCTTAACGTATGTAACAAATAATGAGTCAGTATCTCCGTAGATCACCTTTAAACCAATGGACCTAGCTATACTTATAGCCCTCCTAATGGTCTCTCTACCAAGTGCAGTCACAGCTTCGGCACCCTCCTTGAAGTACCATCTAGCACCAACCCAGCCCATGTAACCGTAGGAAGCGTTAGCTAATACCTTAAGTGCCTTCTGTCTCTCATCAAGAACTCTGTATTCAGGTGAATCCTTAGGTAGTTTCTTCATCTCTTCTCTAACCTGTTTCCTTAGTTTAAGTAGAGTCTCTAATACTAACTTATAGAATCCTGGTGGGTACTTCCTGAATCTATACCCAAGTCCTGGGATTATGTGACACTCATCCTCACTACATTCACCTTTAATAAATGTGTCAGGACCTATGTTGTACTTTATCATTAAGTTAGGATACATCGCACTAAAGTCTAGAACTGCTATGTTCTCATGTACGCCCCTCTCAGGTTCTAACACTATAGCTCCCTTATATGTCTCGTAGGGTCTCTCAACTCTATTAGGCACTAACTCATTAAACTTAAATGCAGCTCTAATTAAGTACCATTCAAGGCGGAAACCAACAGAGGCAGCACCTACCTGGTCTAGAGGTAAGCCTGTAAGACTTGATAACTGCATAGCGAATGGAAGGAACTTCTCAGCTAAACCCATAGTTGAGACAACATCATCTCTAGCATACTTGAGTAGAACCTTCCTCTTTTCTTTATCATCCCAGTACTTATAAAGTTCATACCAAGGTATTAATGTACGTTCACTCTTCCTCATAACACCTAAGTAATCAGCTACCTCTTCTAACGACTTAATTTTAACTTCAGGGATCTCTTCAGCAAAGTTGTACAAGTCAACATTAAGTCTACCTGGTATGGATATGTGGCCATAGACTGAAGTTCTCGGTATCCCACCCTTAACTCTACCGACATCAAGTTGAACCCCCAAAATATTTGATCTCTGAAGTAGGTATGGCCAGTCAAAGCCATTACTATTATACCCAACCACTATGTCCGGATCGTACTCATGTACATACTTTATGAACTCCTTAACCAGGTCGTAATCAGGCTTATCGCTCCCATCCTTAGCTAGTAATTGCTTAACCTCACCCTCAGAGTTCATGAGTGATATGATTATTATTGGGTCCTTATCATGTCTTGGAGCACCCCTAGGATTATACACCTCTATGTCGAAAGCAAGCACCTTAAGTTTAGGTGGTAAGCTCTTATCGAGTCTCTTAAACTTACTTACCTTAACTTTATATGTCTCATCAACCCTATACTTAGCTTCTTTAAACGGCCCCTCAACTTCAACCTCATACCATGAGCAGGGAGTTAGATCTTTATCTATTAAGTACCTCATAGCGAACCTTATGTCAGCTTCGAGAACCTCCTTAACACCTCTGATCTTCTTTACCTCCTCTCTATACTCACGAACATACTCAGGTATTAGCGTAGTTATCTTTATAGCCTTTACAGGTCTACCATAATACTTCTTATCAACTACCTCCACCTTTAGTATTGGTGAGGCACCCTTACTAAGGAACTTTACCTTATTAGCTACATCTCTAGGATCAACCCCTTCCTCAGGTAATACATAGAAGTAAGGCCTGAATGAGTCATCCTTAATCACTATCCTCTTACCATCATCCTTAACACCCCATAATATTACGATAGGTATCCTGCCTGAAACCTCGTAACTTGCATCAAGTAAGTAGAACACTAACTTCAAAATACTACCCTAAGATAATAATGGTTACGGAAAAGATAAACACAACTACTCTAACTTGCTAGATATGAATCTTGCAACATTTTGAGACTTACTTAATACTGCATCCATGTTTAAGTATTCCCATAACCCGAACCTTCCATGAAGTATAATTTTATACTTCAGGAGCTTAGATTTAACCTTACTCAACACTTCACTCCTAATCTTATCATAAACTACGTACGCATTAACCCATTTAGTTATATTGTAAACCTCAACATCTTTCTCACTCTTAATTATCCCTAAGTATTCTAGACCCTCAATCACTCTCCTTAAAAAAGTATATTCATTAAGACTTCTTAACTCGTCCTGATTGCTTAGAGAAGTTTCAGTTATTAATGCAGTATGATTCTTCGGTGCATTGTATGGCGAGTAATTACTTAGGAATGCAAACCTATGAAATACTATGTCCTTCTGTGGTACATAAACCCAGTGATATGGTGGTGAAGAACCTCTAAAACCTATTGATGCAACAACCAGTGGTACAGAT
>Ga0190363_1000735_pt1 | contig 19575 bp, 19 predicted proteins | sample 48721867_MG_FD_161272 | JGI IMG/M metagenome (GOLD analysis project Ga0190363, IMG submission 161272) | Hydrothermal vent microbial mat bacterial communities from Southern Trench, Guaymas Basin, Mexico - 4872-18-6-7_MG | ecosystem: Environmental > Aquatic > Marine > Hydrothermal vents >... | reverse complement strand
AGCCTTTTAGCTGAAACAGTAATTTCTAAAATATCCTTTTTAACTTTACCCTTAATAAATGAATAAATTCCTGAAACAAAAACGCTTCACCTTGCCCAGAGAAAAAATAGGGGAGAAATCTGAGGCAGTCTGTGGGGGAGACATGAAGTATACTAAATTAGCTATAATAGTAATGCTTGGATTAATACTAAGCATAACTGCCTCTGCTACCCCCATTAAAGCCCAAGATCCTCCTCCCTACTACGCTGGCTATTACTTTTATGGAAAAGAAGTACCATATGCTTCTGGAGTTAGCGGTAAAATATATACTATAAACCCTGAAGTGCCAGGAACAAACTATTTTGCTCAGTGGGTTACAGTTATGTTAAGTCTTAGGAATAGGTATTGGATTCAAATAGGCTACGCTAAAGATTTGGCACATACAGGATTAACATTGTTATTTTATATAGAAATATTGGATGCCTGGGGACACAGATGGCACTGGATAAGTACCCCTAAACCCCAAGAAGGAATAGTATATAAGTACACCATAGTTCCAGCATACAGCAATAATGAATGGAAATGTACTATTGAGAGAGAAGGAAATAGTATTTTTGAAGCTCTTAAAGAAACAAACCCATTTGACTGTGTTGATTTAGAAGCTTTTAGTGAAACCGGTATAGGAGAAATTAATATTGATGGTACTCACTTTAGCGAACTTTCATATTTTACTGGCAGAGGTTTCCCGTTATGGGATCACCACGTTCCACACGCTGATTCACCATATTACCTTGAAGAAATAGCAGATTACGAGTTTTACGCCTATGGAGGTGGTTAGCCATAAAGAATACGAAAGTTGCACGTAGCATAGTAGAAGTCATAGTACTATTAGTGTTTTTACCATGTATTTTTGCCGTATATCATGTTTCAACAAGTAGTAATTATCCGCCAGCGCCAGCTCCAGTAAAGTTAATAACTTTAGATGAGCTTCGCAATATAATGAAGGCTAAAGACCTAGACATATTTGTTCCGTCTAATTTACCAGGAGGATATAGGCTCACTGGGATTTGGTATATGCCCAGTGACATAATTATAGTCTTTGATAATAGAGGAGTTTCTGACTATAGATATGCTAAAATAGGATTAGAGATAAGCAGAGGTATAATAGCTTTCGAGCAAAGTAAACCTTATGGGCATACTATTAAATACGAAACACCATACGTTATCGTTAGAGGTTACATTCTCGAAAGAACCTCTTGTAGTTATAGTCCAACAGGTTACATATCACTTGCTGAACTGTGGATTATGTCTAAGAGAACAGGGAAGACTATGCATTATCTTATTGATGTAAGACCCCCGCTCGGTATGGATGAGCTTACGACAATAATTTACTCGTTAAAACCTTTAGACGAAGTATTTAAAAAGTGAGTTCAACATATTTTTTCTCTAACTTTATTTTAGCTGTTTTCTGATAGCGCTTTACATTGATATACTATTAGTTGAAGACGTTTTATTGTATGCAATGGGTTTATGTACCTTGTTTTGTAGTTTAGTAGTGCTGTTATATCTGTGAGGATTAGGAGGGAATTGAAAATGAAACATAAAGGAGCTGTAAATGCGGAGGAAATGCTAAAGAGAATACGTAGTCGGCTTCGAGAATAGGTTGATAGTTATGTCCCTTGCTAACTACTTTATGGAAACTTTTAAGAAGTACCTCAGGAAGCATGGTAAAAGAATTTTGTCCATAGCTAAACTAACTGGACAAAGGAAAGTAAAGATAGGGCTAAAGGGGCTTTACTGGTATTATGAGGAATATTCTCCCAATTATCCTAGACTAGAACACTTGGTTGAAGGTATTTTAAATGATAAAATAGAGTTGGATAAGTTAAATAAGCTAGGTATAAGGTTTGTAAAAATGGATGAAGAACTCTATGTTGAACTTAATGTTAAAGTGCTGGAAAATCTCCTTAAGAATTAATTTACAAAGTCAAAACCATTAGCTATCCTTGAATGAGCATAATAAATTAAATAACTAATGTTTTTTACCGACATATATTCCATATCCTAAGTATTTGAAATAATTTTTAGTAACATTTTTAGGGGGTTTCATTTCTTTTATATACTTTCTGAAGGCTGGAGAATGTATGATGAGGGATAAGAATCTATACCAGCCCCTTAAATAGTCTCTTAAACCTAGCCATCTAATTTCATTGACAATTAGGCTTAGAGCTTTCATTCTATACGTTTTAACTACTATGTTGGTTAGACCTGAGCTTTTCAGTAGTTCTTTCCAGCCATCGGATGGCAGAATTTCTTTAACACCCGTAGTACGGGTTAAGTATTCAACTAATTCTATTGGTGGCGGCGTTTTTATCCATGTACTTTCACTGAATCCTACAGAACCTCCTGACTTTACCACTTGCACATATTCGTTAACTGCTTTTTGCTTGTCTTCTATAAATGCGTTTACAGATTCGCAAATAACGGAGTCGAAAACATTGTCTCTGAAAGGAAGGTTCCGCGCATCTGCGATTACAAACTCTACTTTACTTTGTACTTTCTCTCTTTTCACCCTCCTTACTGCCCAATCGACCATCCTTTTAAGAATATCTATGCTAACAACTTTACATTTACACTTTTTCGCTAAGTAACACGTAGTTGCACCAACACCGCAACCAATTTCTAAAACCCACATACCTTCACCTATACCGCATAGTTCAATTAGTTCTCTCGTAGCCTTTAAACCGCCTAAATGTTTTGTACCACCCCAATAAGCTTGTAGATCAAAATATGAGAACTTAAGTTTCGAAGTATTTTCCAATACTAATCACCCTACTTTACCATAGGGCCCGCTCATTAACACCAGCCTTCCCACATAGTATTGTTTAAACTTCGGACACGGGTTCACTCTTCATCACGGGCCCGTTTTAACTTATTTCCTTTATCAGTAAAGAATTCTACTATTTTGATTAATGTAGACAGACGACATGTTTAAACTTCTTAATCTCGTACATGGCTTTCTAAGGAGATAGGGAAAAATGGAAAGGTCAAAGGGGGCATATTAGTAAACCAAGTATCTGGAAAAACTAAATTTTGGCTAAGGTATACTTGATAAATATTAGTCCCTTCTGTGCTTCAAGAAATTTTGCAAGTTCTTTAATACGCTTTACCTTACCTTGAACAAGTATTACTTCTAAACATCGTTTTTCATCAACATGTACGTGAACTGTAGATTTAATTATATCTAAGAATTTATGTTGTACTTCAATAAGTCTATCTGATATTTCATGTATTGTATGATCATACAAAACGCTTATAGCGCCCGCTAAAACTCCTTTCTCACCTTTTATCCATTCTCTTTCAGATATATAGTCCATAACAGCTCTTCTTAAAGCATATGATCTGCTTGGTAGGTTAAGTTCATTAACAATACTGTCAAGTTCTGAAAGTAAACTTGCAGGCAAAGATACTCCTGTTTTAACTATTTTACTCATAGCCTAGTTAACCTCGTATTTATCATATGATTGTAGCAGTCTTAACTGTTTTCCCTTAAACTCTGTAGAAGAAAAGTAGCACGTAAACAAGTATGAACATTCCAATAGCATCAATAGTACTTGTCACTATAGGTATTGTAACATTGTCAGGGTCAACTCCCTTTTTAAAACTAACTATTGAAATTAAGTATACTAGTAAGCTAATAAAAAACGTTAATATGAAACCTGAAGTAAGCGTAACAACTATTAAAGTTGTAAATGGAGGCACATTAAGGCTAAGTATTGACGATATTAGGTAGCCGTAAACCCCGATGATAGGGAACATTATTAGTGAGAGAAAATAGGCTTTACAAAACTCTTCGACTACAATCTTTGAGGGAACAATACGTGGTTCTATATCACCAAGGTGAAGCTTTGTCGAAATTTTAGCAGCCAAAATACCTCCAATAGCGCCACCGTCCTCTAAAAAACCAGGAACTATTGTTAAAATACCTGCTGTTTTAAGTATTCTTTCAACGTTAACTATTAACGCTAAACCAGCAATCATTTCTAAAAAGCCGCATAATGCAAGTACAGGGAAACTTTCATAAATTATTTTCTTTAAGTATTTTCTCCCCTGAACAATTATGCGGATAATGAGAAACATTAGGAATAATATGAGAAAAATAATAAACGTCCATTTTACCTTAAATGTTGATTTTAAAACAATATATGTTGAAGTTAGCAGTAATGGTAGCGAAATGGCATCCCCGGTAAAAGTTATTATAGGCACCGAGAAATTATCTGGGTCTAAACCTTTAAGATATGTTAAGAATGTTACACCAAAGGTTACTAGTAACATAAGAGGTAATGCGAGAAGACCTGTAAGAGAAGTTATAAAAGTTAAATCTGCAAATTCAATTTTACCTGCAAGAACAAAATATAGTATTGAGGAAATAACGCCCAAATAGGTACTCATAAGGACCGTTTGTGTTAAAACACTGTTAATATTATCAATAAGTATAGGGTTTTTAGATATCCTTGGTTCTATATGGCCAAGATGTAGTAGCGAACCTAGTCTTGAACCTAAAGAAGAGTAAATGTTTCCTCTCATAGCCATGGTAGCTGGAGCCACAATAAGCACTGATGGTTTTGCTGAAATAATTCTTGACCCTAACCCGAAAATTGTACCTGTAACAAAGTTGCCCGAAGTAGCTATGGTTAAGGCTAAAAATTCTTCCCATAGTCCTCGTATAAAATTCTTAGCAATTGTATAATACATTGCTAAAGTATGCTTCATAGTTTCGCCATCATCAGCAAAGTGATTTAATTTCTTGATATTGAATGTTAAGCCATAATTTGGGTTTAAAATTTTCTATTCTACAAACATGGAATTAATCCTGCATATAGACTATTTATAGGTAAAAAATTTAAAAGTTAGACTAGTTTAAAATAATTAGACTAGCCAAATGGTGCTTCTATGAGGAAGGAAATTATAGTAGCATTAGCAGGTAGTCCTAATGTCGGTAAAAGTACGTTATTCAATGTTCTCACGGGAGCCAGGCAGAAAGTAGCTAACTGGCCTGGAACAACTGTGGAAAGAAAGGAAGGAATAGTTGAACATGGAGAATATAGGATAAGAATCGTAGACTTACCTGGAACGTACAGTTTAACGGCGAAGTCTATTGAAGAAGCTATTGCAAGAAACTTTATAGTATATGAGAAACCTGATGTAACAATTGTAATAGTTGATGCTTTAGCACTAGAGAAATCCCTTTACTTAGCTTTACAAGTAATGGAGCTCACCGATAAAGTCATTTTAGTTCTAAACAAAATAGATCTAGCTGATAGAAGAGGAATACATATCCATGTAAAAGCTTTAGAAAAGAGACTCGGCGTACCAATAGTTCAAACTATTGCTGTTAAAGGAGTAGGAGTTAAAGACCTTGTCAAGAAAATACTTGAACTCAGCATAGGAGAAGCTCCATCTAAACCTTATAAGCTTAAATATGAAGGCTTAGATGAGTACTTAGCTCCTCTAATAACTAGCTTAAAAAGAACAGAGATTCTAAAGCAGTTTAGCAGAAAATGGGTTGCTATTAAGATTTTAGAAGGAGATAAGGACATAGCAAATACAATAAGTAAGTCCGGGAACTCTGAGATACTAAGCATAGCTGTTAAAGTTAAAGATAGAATTAAGGAAAAAACAGGTTTGGAAGCAGAAGTATTAATTGTTAGTAAGAGATACGACGAGATAACACATATTCTAGATGGAGTTGTTAGTTATGAAAGAGTTTCTTCCGAAATATTTACTTCAAAAATAGACTCCTTAATCATGCATTCCATATTTGGAATACCTATGATGTTTCTCATATTCGGCATAATGTTTCTAATAGTTTTCAGTATAAACATAGGGTTCCCATTAAACCTAATATTTAGTTCTCTTGGTTTAACTGAATGGGCTTTAATAATAGAAGAATATAGTTTAAGCTCGCTTCTCGAAGGGTTCTTCGGATATCTAGGAGTTCAAATAGCAAACGCTTTAACTTTTCTAAATACGCCAAGTTGGCTTATAAGCTTAATAGTTGATGGTGTTATCGCAGGAATAGGTACAGTTTTGTCTTTCTTTCCCCTAATATTTCTAGCGTTTTTATTTCTGGGTGCTTTAGAAGACAGCGGCTATCTTGCAAGAGCAGCCTATATTTCAGATAGATTTCTTAGGAGAATTGGTTTAAGCGGTAAAGCGTTCGTTCCATTAATTTTTGGGCTTGGATGCAATGTACCTGCTGTTTTAGCGACAAGAATTCTTGAAAGTGAGAATGAAAGAAAATTAACTGCAATACTTGCACCTTTAATACCGTGTCAAGCAAGACTTATAGTGTTATTAGCTCTTGTAGCGCTTATAGTGCCTGGAAATCCTATAGGACAAGCACTTATCGTTCTCTCACTTTACATCATTAACTTCATAGTTTTAGCCATATTAGGGGTAGTATTTTCTAAAAGCATAATTAAGGGTAGAGCCCCCGAATTATTGATAGAAATTCCACCTTACCATGTTCCAAACATTAGAGTTTTAACATGGCATGCTTGGGACCATAGTGTTCATTTTTTGAAAAAAGCAGGAACAATAATTTTAGCTTTAAGCATTGTAACATGGTTTCTACTAGTATATGGACCTGGAGGATATATTGGACCTGAAGTTTTTGAAAACCCTGATTTAATGGCGGATTCATGGTTAGCCATAATAGGTCATGCAATATTACCGCTAAGTAAACCATTAGGTATTAATAGTTGGATACTTGTTTCATCATTAATAACAGGTTTTATAGCTAAAGAAGCTGTTCTCGGAACCATAGGCATCTTAACTGTAGGGTCAGAGGAATTCGCTATTGAAAATATTCAAGCAGTACTTGGTCTTAACCCATTAAACACTTTATCCTTCCTAGTGTTTGTGAATTTATATGTTCCATGTATGGCAACCATGGCTGTAGTGTACCAGGAAACTAGAAGCGTAAAGTTGACGCTATTAACTATAGTTTACGAAGTAGCAGTAGCTTACTTAGCATCCTTAATAATATTTAATATAGGCAATATTGTTCTAAGCTTATAATTACAAGTATGTTAAGAGTAAAGAAGCTAATAATTTATCTTAATTTAGCAACAAAATTTTACATAGGAAAAGCTAGGTAAGTGTATTATCATGAAAACTGTAAGTTATGAAATAATAATGCCCGTATTTCACTATAAACACAGATTTAAGCCCGGGGTTTTCAGTGTCTCCGGCTGTCTTCTCGAAGTCTATTATGGTAAAAAATGTAGACCATGCTATGTAATGGTGGGTACTGATGGAGATAAGGTTTATGTTTTTTCTTCAAGAAGAAAACTAATTTACACTAAGCTTGCTAGAGCCAAGATAATTCATGAGTGGAGCTTCATAAAAGATTTTAAAGGGAGCTTTATTGAGAAACATAATCTAAGTTTTGAAACAGGTTATGAGTTTATAGGAAGGCCTCTTAAAGAAAGAGATCTATGTATCTCTAAAACGTCTAGGATAGTAAGATATCCGCCGTCAAATATTCCCGACTGGTTAAAAGAAATTCCAGAAGCAATAGTAGACAAGTATGATAATGTATTTAAGAAAACATCTAGAGGCTTAGTAAACGCTACAGCTGTAGTTATCCCCAACAACATGGATTTAATATTAAAATTTGCAGTAAATGCCCACCATTTCCCCTAAAATAAAAACTTTTTTCTTACACCATTTTCTATTAAAAGCTAGGTTTAAGGTGCTCTAGCATGCATATTTTTGACTTACATGAAGATATATCAACATACTTCCTTAATGGATATGAAGTTAAAGATTTTGGCTTAAATGATCCTAACAGGCCTGTTGATCTGCCTAAGTATAAGAAAGCCAATGTGAAGTACGTTGTAGGAGCAGTATTTTCCGGTAAAAGATTTCTTAAGCCTAAAAATGGAATGTTTGGCACGTCATTTAGAGACGCATTTACTGAAACATGGGATCAAATAGCCTTCTACCATAGACTAACTAATAGATACAGTAATGAGTTGCATCTAATATCAAGTGGACGTGATTTAAGAGAATTATTAAAGACAAATAAAATAGGGCTGATTATAGGCATAGAAGGGGCTTATCCTTTAGACAACCCATGGGACCTTGAGTTATATTATAAACTAGGTGTTAGGGTTCTTGGGTTAACATGGAATGTTGATAACAAATATGCTGCTTCATGTAAAACGGTGAAAGATTATGGGCTTACAGGTTTAGGTGAAAAACTTGTTGATTTAGCCTCAGAATTAGGCGTAATTATAGACTTAGCGCATGCAAGTAAAAGAACTTCATTAGATGTTTTAAGCATCACTGAGAAACCTGTCATAATAAGTCATGCTGGCGTTAAAGCTGTTTATAATACAGACAGGAACGTTGACGATGAAGTCTTAGAGGCCTTACGTAGCAATAAGGGAGTTATGGGAATATTTCTTTACACAGGAGCACTATCAGAAAATGAGGTAAACATAGATACTGTTGTAAAACATATACTTTATATCTATGAAAACTTTGGAGTAGATATTTTAGCTTTAGGAACAGACTATCTTGGAATACAAACAGCACCTAAAGGGTTAGAAAGCATAGATAAAATAACACACTTAGTTAATAAACTAAAGAACGCTGGGTTAACAAGCAAAGACTTAGAGAAAATATTCTATAGAAATGCGCTTCGCGTCTTCTCAAAATGCTTAAGAAATCAGTGACAATAAGTAATATAAGGAGCCCTTTGGGGACGTGAGAAATAACTGCTAAGTATATTTTGAAGCCATCGGCTAAGAGCTCCCTAAGCTCATAGTATATAAGAATACTCTGAAGTTAATGTCTTTAGCTTTATAATTTTAACTGCAGTTCTCTTTGTTAATTTTTTACGGAAAGGTATTTTCATAGTTAATTCTAATGTTAATTTCCCTTTAACATTACCTGCAATTAGGGGTAATTTCAACTTTAACTTCTTAGCTAAAGTTATAGGCGATATGTTCTTCTCATAGGTTACAATAATATAGGTTTCGTTGATGTCTGCATTATAGTTAAATTTTTCTAAAAAGTTCTTAGGCCGAGCAAGTACTATTTTGTTCTTAAATACACTATTCTCTACCTTTATCATGCAGTTGAGAATAAGTTTAACATAGAGTTTCTTGTCTCCTTCATAAACGTAAACTGAACCTTGGAAACCTCCTCTACACGGCTTTATAGAAGCTTCTACAACATATTCTCTATATTTTAAAATGATACCGTCTTCAACGGGTTTATAAGCAATATTTTGCGGTTTAACAAAAACCACTGTTACACCTTTACATTCTCCTTCAAATATTTTAAAGCCTGAAAGTAAAGCAGCTCCTGTTCCCATTTTAGACATCACAATGCAGAAATCGCCGTCAACATTGTTTAGCTCTACTTTACGTAGTCTTATAGTGTTTGAGTTCGGTATGAAAAACGTATCATGACTATAAAGTCCGCTTAATGTCCTATGGCCTAAAGTCTCTAAAACACCCCATTTAACTCTATATTCTCTCTTTAATTTCAGTTCTTTATCTGAAATAATGCAGTCTTTAAGAAATTTCTTAACAGCTTTTGAAGCTTTAACTGATTTTATGAAGTTCATGGTTAGTAGAGGAATTAAAAATACGAGTACACATAATAAGTCGTAAAACAGCTTTTGTCCATAGGTTAATGCGAGAAGAACAACCAGGAAGCTTATGATAGTGGTAAATTTAATGTATACAATATTCTCTGGAGGAACACCTGCAATGATAATCTTAACCATGAACTACCTCCATAGGTCATTTAAGACCTTAATTTTCGGAAGGTAGCTACATTTCTCTATGTTTAATTATCTACACGGTATTAAAACAATGTTTTGGAAAAATCAATTGTTTAGAAAAACATTAGGGTATAGTTTACTCATGTTTTTGTAAATATTCTCGGAACTGTTCAACATATTTAAATCCATGATCTGGAAATATAAGAATAACATCTCCTCTATCTAACTTTCCTTCTCTACTAAGCTTTTTGAAACCAGAAACTACAGCTCCACTACTTAACCCTATTAGTATGCCTTCTTTTCTAGCGATATTTATTGCCTCCCTTATTGCTTCATCTCCTTTAATATCGACTACTCCATTAAATTTGACCCAATGTATCCATTTCATCCCGGTTTTTACCCTCCTTATACCAGGTATTGAATGGTCTTTTGCCGGCTGAACTCCATATATTTCAATGTTTTCTCTGAACCTGTTTTTAAAGTAGAATGCTATGGCTGACATATGGCCTGATGTACCTATTCCACCTATTATTGCTGCTGGATATATTTTAGCTTCTCTAATCTGTAGTTCAAGTTCTTTTGCAGTGTATCTTAAATGTGCTTCAAAATTAGCATCGTTTTCAAACTGGTTAAGATGTAATGCTTTATCACGTTTAGCATTTCTCTCTACATCGTCGATAAACTCTACTGTAAGCTGTTTAGGTACTCTAACAATATCAGCGCCTATAACTTTTAAAAGTACATCGGAAGCTTTCTGTATGGTTATTGGGAGATAAAATCTAGCTTTAAATCCGTGCATAGCCGCCATAGCTGCTAATGCCATACCTGTATTTGTAGATGTTGCTTCGTATACGAACTTTTTATATGTTCCACCGAACTTCTTCATAGCGTTAATGAACATGAACCATCCTATTCTATCCTTAACGCTTCCGCTAAATGGATTAAATCCTTCGAGCTTGGCCCATACTCTTCTTTCATCGGTAGATAGGCTTCGTAACAATACTAAGGGCGTAGGCCAGTTACGATATAGAAGTTCTAAAGTACTTTTAAAAACCCTTAAAGGTTCCGGGTATATTTCATCGTAGAAACCTAAGGATTCTAGAGATAAATACAGGCTTGCTTTCTTCTGAGAAATAGGCACTAACTTTACACCTAGTCTTCTTAGGGCTTCGTAAAGTTCAATGTTATCTACAACATTAAACCTACTATCAACAATAATGGGTTCCTTAACTCCTCCTACTCTAAGAATTTCACCCATTTTTTCAAAAACTTCTTTAAGTTCAAGTTCTTTTTCACATTTTAACTTATCTATAGCTACAATTCTTATAGACACAAACTTCACCTTGCATTTTTATACAAGAAATAAGCTATCTTAACTTATCATTTAGATATTATTACCTATAACACAGTTATAGGAGGGGCACAATAAAAACTTATCGCTATAGAAACAGCATGACAGTATCAGTGATTTATGATAATGTCTTATTTATATATCAGGGTTAAAGCTGAATGAAGACTATGATCTATATGCTGACTTTAATATATTAGCTATGTTTATCAGAGATGCAAGGGCTCCTCCATCGTCGCCTAAAGCTACTGCTGCCCATAATGGTAGAAATCCTATTACACTTAACACTATTGCAGCTAATTTAGCTGCAAGGATTATAGCTATATTCTCATAAACTTTTCTCATAGAATATTTTGCAAACTTTACTATAAACGGTACTAAATCTATGCTTCCTCTTGAAATAACTATATCGCCGGCTTCTCCTACTGCTTCTAAACTACCTATTGCTATTCCTAGATTAGCTGCTGCTAAAGCTGGGGCGTCGTTTATGCCGTCGCCAACCATAATAACACGGTTTCTACGGTTTTCTTTTATTTTCTCAATTATCCGTACTTTTTCTTCAGGTTTAAGTTCAGCATAATATTCATCTATTCCTAATTGCTTAGCTATTTTCTCAGCATTAACTTTTTATCTCCCGTAATCATAATTACCTTGAACTTCATGTTTTTAACTGTTCTATAACGGCTTTGGATTTAGGGTCTAAAATATCACTGAATATCAATATTGCATATGGTTCACCATCTATTCTTAACTCAGTAATAACTTTACCTTCTAACTCCTCAGCTAAGATGTTGAGTTTCTTTTTCGTAGAATCGCTTACCTTACCTATGAAAATATGTTTTCCTAATACTTTGCCTTCTACACCTAATGCCGGTCTCTCATTAACCTCTGATGCTGACAGTAACTTTACGTTTCTCTTCTTAGCTTCTCTAATAATAGCTTTGGCTACCGGATGGCTTGAATACACTTCAAGCGAAGCCGCATATCTTAATATATCATCCATGCTTACACTGTCTCGTAAAAGTACTATTCTTTCAAGTTCAAGCCTGCCTAAAGTTATTGTTCCTGTTTTATCAAACGCTATTACATTAGTTTTTGAAGCAGATTCTATAGGTTTAGTGCCTTTTACGATTATCCCTTTCCTAGAATAAACGCTCACTGAAGCCAATAATGTAGCCGGTATTGTAACTAAGAATGCACTTGGACAACCTACGGCAATAAATATTAATGCCTTATAGTATCCTATAATAATCCATGCTATTGCAGATGCTACTAACATTAAAGACAAGTATATTCTAGAAAATTTTTGAATAGTAGATTCTATTGTAGCTTTTTTCTTCTTATATTTCTCAACAAGCTCTACAATACGGGCAACTAGGGACTGTGAACCAGGTTTTATAGCTTTTACTTTTACAGCACCTGCAAGTACTAAGCCTCCAGCTAAGACCTCATCATATAATTTAATCTCTCTTGGTCTAGGTTCCCCAGTGATTGTTGATTCATCAATTAAAGCTTCACCATCTAAAATAACTCCGTCTACCGGAATTCTTTCTCCACGTCCAACAATAACTATGTCTCCTTCTTTAACATCATTAACGTCGACTATGTTTACCTTACCTTCTTTTACCACTTTAACTGTTCTAGGAATAATTTCTAAGAGTTTTTTAAGCCGCCTTTCAGCGTATCTTTCTATTATGCTCTCTAATATTTCAGCAGCACCATACACTGTCAACAGCAACATTCCTTCTAAGTGTAAATTAAACCAGTATAATACTGTACCAACAAATATCATAAGAGTTCGTACGATAGCCTCATTAACACTTATTGTTTTTCTCAAGATCTCAAAAATTAAAGACACTACAAGAATAGTTATAATTAATATTAAAAGGTAGGAATCCAAAAATTCTAGTCCAAGACCGTGAAATATTATTCCTAAAATACCTATAGCTATGATAACGTAACCATATAGTTCCACATCATGAAGTTCTTTCATAGTAATTGCCACATTAGCTACTTTCTATATTACTGAAAAAGGAGAAGATTAGTTAATATATTAACTTTGTGCTATTGAAGTTAATAATTATTATTAATATTTTAATAGGTTTACCGGGGAAAGTTAATATGGTGATATCTCATGACTGTAATAAGCATATCTTTACCGGATGCTCTAGTAGAAAAACTAGACAAACTAGTAGAGGAAAGAGGTTACTATAGTAGATCGGAAGCTATAAGAGATGCTCTTAGGAGCTTGGTCAGCGAAGCAGAAATGGCTAGAGAAGTACATGATAAAGCGGCAGGAGTAATTATGGTAACATGTCCTTATGAAAGAAAAGATGTCGATTATAAAATAACTAAAATAAGACATGAATTTGACGATGTAGTTGTTGAAAATGTTCATAGACATGTAGGAAACAGGTACTGTATTGAAATATTTATAGTTGAAGGAGAAACTTCTAGAATATTAAGCGTACTAGGAAGGCTTAGGGGTATGAGAGGAGTGTACCAGGTAAAATCTATACTACTACCACTATAGCAATAGCGCTTTTTCAATAACCATTTATTTTAAGTATGAAATAGTGTTAGGAATAATGCTTATTTAGATAGTATCTTAAATATTAACTTCTCTTCTAAGTCCATGTGTTTTAAATACAAAGTTTTAATGCTTACGAACTTCTCAATAATCTCTCCAGCTATATTTTCAACAGGTTAAAGGGATCACCTATATTCTGCTATAATGTTTTTCATATCGTTAACATATTCTACAATTTTCCTATGTTGTCCACGTAAAACCTTAACTTCGTTAACATATTTTTGTTTTTCAAGAAAAGGATATAGTGTTGCTTCTTCTAACTCCCTATGTTTTTCAACTACGCCTATGTACACTGATATCTTATATGTTAATACAATTATATCTCTAAGTAAGCTAAACCTTTCCTCAGATGTTTGCGGCTTAAGATTTATTTCATTAATCATCTGAGAAATTTCTTTGATGGTCTTCTTGAAAAACTTATGGTCATTCAATATTACTTCTATTATTGGCTCTATCATTTCTAATAACTTATTCTGAATATTTGTAATAGTGATTAATATCAGTGTTTTTATGAGAACAATCAGAATGCATAGCATATACTCGGTAGGAACTTTAAATAATATAGCGTAAAGTTAGGTTTAGGAAAAGATACGCTGTCTAAGATGACTACTGGTAAATATCCTAGGATGTTAGTTAGAAGGTCCAAGCCCTTCAACCCCCTTTGGGTTGCTAAAGAGACAGAGAAAATAGTTTGTGATAATGAGGCCAGAAAGTACACTGCCTTTTATGCTACTGGCGTTTATGGCGGTATTGCTACAGGATATGCTGTTGGATGCTGTTTCAGATGTTTCTTCTGTTGGAGTGATTGGAGTAGAGATTTCCCTGAGCTCTATGGTGAATTCTACAGTGCTGAAGAAGCATATAGAAATATAGTTAAAGCGGCTAAGAAGTGGGGGGTTCGAAGAGCTAGGATAAGTGCTTGCGAACCAACTCTATGTAGAGACCACTTAGTTAAACTCTTGGAAATGATAGATAAAGATAATAGAATAGAGCTTTTCATTCTTGAAACCAATGGCCTACTTTTCGGTGTAAATAGAAACTATGTAAAGGAGATTTCAAGCTTTAAGAAAGTCCATGTTAGAGTAAGTTTGAAAGCAGGAACACCTGAAGCTTTTAGTATGAGAACTGGTGCTGTTAAAGAAGCATTTCACTTACCTTTTGAAGCAATAAAGAACCTACTTAAGTATAATGTTAGTTTCCATGTAGCTGCAATGACCGATCCCAGGTTAATGCCAGAGAATGAGCGTTTAGAACTTATTAGAAGACTCAGAGAGATAAATGATGTAGTAGCAGCAAATCTTGAGGAAGAAATTTGCGATCCATACGATACAACAATTGTAAGAATGCAGGTTTACGGAGTAAACCCGGTAAAATTCTTCAGGAAAAAGTTGATATGGTATTGAAGATTTTTAAAATAGCTGAAATTGAAGGAGAGGATTTAACTTAAACGACATAATCTATGAAGATAAATATGAAATATTCAATGAAATCAAGGGACTTTTAAAATATCCTCCAAGAATAATCATTTCCAAACTTTACATTGATGATAAGTGGCGTAGAGTAGTTTTAAAAGCTGCGAGGACCTATTTAAGCTCTGTACAGACCTATAACTCGGTGAAAGACTGTGGTTAGAGACCCTGTATGTGGTATGGATGTAGATCCAAGCAAGACACAGTTTAAGACAATATATAAAGGTGAAATATACTATTTCTGTAGTCGTGCTTGTAAGAAAGCCTTTGAAAATAATCCTGAGGAATATATAAAATATGGGCCTAAGGGAATGCCTAAAACACATAGTGAACATACATGTTGCCATTAGTCATGATGGTATAGTTTAGGCTTCCATCTCTTAAGTAGCAGTGCATTACTGGTTACAGATATTGAGCTTAATGCCATAGCTAAACCAGCTAATTCCGGTCTTAGTATAAGGCCTAGTGTTGGATAGAATATTCCGGCAGCTACGGGTATTAGCATTGTGTTATATATGAATGCCCAAAATATGTTAAACTTTATTTTTCTTAGAATAGCTTTGCTTAACTGTATAGCTGCTAGTATTGCTCTTAAATCGTCTCTAACAATTATTATATCTCCTGCTTCCTTAGCTACATCGGTTCCACTGCCTACAGCTATTCCTACATCGGCTTGGGAAATGCTTGGTGCGTCGTTGATACCATCTCCTACCATAGCAACTACTTTGCCCTCTCTTTGCAAAGACTTTATTACTTCAGCTTTATCTTCAGGTAAAACTTCAGCAGTGACCTTATCTATTCCAAGTCTCTTAGCCATAGCTTCTGCTGTTTCTCTATGGTCTCCAGTAAGCATTATAACCTCTAATCCCATGCTCTTTAACTCTGAAACTACCTTGTCAGCATAGGGTTTGAAAGTATCAGATATGCCTAAGATTCCAGCTAACTTTTCACCTAAAGAGACAAAGATTATTGTTTTTTCCTGCGACCTCAGTTTTTTGACATATGTTTCTGCTGGCTCAATTTTTATACCTAAAGATTTCATGAGTCTCTCATTTCCTAAAGCTATTTTTTGACCGTTAAATTTAGCTAAAACCCCTAATCCTGGAAGGGTGTCAAAGAATTCTGGCTCAATGTTGATGTTAACCTTTTCCTCTTTAGCTTTGTTTATTATGGCTTTAGCTATTGGATGTTCGCTTCTTTTCTCAGCTATAAATGCTAGCTCAAGTAGTTTCTTCTCAGGGAAACCATTTAGTGGGATAATGTCTGTTACTTCAAGTTTACCTTTAGTTAGTGTTCCCGTTTTATCGAAAACTACTGATGTAAGCTTTCCAATGGTCTCTAATACATCAGCATTTTTTATTATAATGCCTTCCTCAGCTGCTTTACCTACACCAACAACTATAACTGTTGGTGTTGCTAAACCTAAAGCGCATGGGCAGGCTATTAAAAGTGCTGATGCTGTAAAGAGTACAGCTAAGTTTAAAGGAATACCGTAAATGAAATACCAGAATGTAAAAACGAAAGAAGCTATAGCTATTATAGTCCATGTAAATATTCCTGCTATTCTATCAACAATTTTCTGTATCGGTGGTTTAGCTGTTTGAGCATATCTAACAAGCCTAATTATCTGTGAAAGTGTTGTTTCCTTTCCAACTCTAGTCGTTATTATTTTGAGTGCTCCTGTTTTCAGTATGGTCCCCGCTACTACAGGTGCTCTATTGGTTTTTAAGACAGGAACAGGTTCTCCTGTAAGCATTGACTCATCAACGTATCCTCGTCCCTCTACTACTATTCCATCAACGGGTATTTTCTCTCCAGCTCTTACAATAACTATGTCTTTTACCTTAACCTGATCTATAGGAACCTCTACTTCCACACCATTCTTTAATACTTTAGCTGTTTTAGTCTGCAGTTGAAGAAGCTTTCTAACTGCTTCACCTGTTCTAAATTTCATTTTTGTTTCTAAATATCTTCCTAAAAGGACAAAAGCTATTACGACTGAGCTGGCCTCAAAATAGGTTTCAGATGCCTTAATTACTCCTAAAAGAGCTGATAAACTGTAAATATATGCTGTTCCCGTACCTAAGGCCACTAAGGTATCCATGTTTGCTGTTCTGTTTCTTAACGCTCTCCATGCTCCTCTGAAGAATCTAATTCCTCCTAGGAACATAACCGGTGTAGAAAGTACTAGGCCTATGATTCCTCTATATTCCCAGAAAGGCATGCTTACTATGTTTAAAGATCCTAGGTGAATATAAAGCGCTAAAATGGATGCTAATGGTAAGCTTATTATTAGTGTTCTCTTAATTCCTTTAAGTTCTTTTTGCAAAATTTTCCTTTCTATGTCCTCTATTTCTACTCCTTCGGAAACCTTTTTTACACTATATCCTAAAGATTTTATGATTCTACTTAGTTGTTCAATATTTATTTGTAATGGGTTAATAATTACTCTTACAGATTTAGATACATGTGATGCAGTAACATCTACTATACCAGGGGTTTTCTTTAGGTTTTCCTCAATAACCCTTTCTTCTTCAACAGTATTTAGTTCATGTACTGTAAATAGAACTTCTTCCTTATACACATCATATCCTAAGTTTCTCACTGTTCTTACAATGTCTTTTAACGAAATTTTCGAAGGATCATAAGTTATTACAGCATCTTCGGAAGCTAAACTAACATCAGCCTTAATTACTCCATTCAGGCTTCTTAACTTATTTTCTATTGTTATTGCACATGTTGCACAGTGCATACCTACTATCTTAAGCTTTTCAACAACATTCTTTGACACTGCAGTTTACCTCATAATTTATACAATACAGACCACCTATAAAAAATTTTTCGTACCGGTACAAAAAATTTATTAATTCTAGTTACCAAATAGTACACGTAGGTGTATTATCAATGGGTGCTGAAAAAATACCTGTTCCCCTAAGATTAGATGAAGCAAAAGCGTTATCTGATGAAATAAGAGTGTTTATACTGGACTTATTATCTAAAAAACCTATGAGTGTACATGAAATAATGCAAGAACTTAAAAAACGAGGTCTATTTAAAAATGTTAACACTATAAGATATCATTTACAAGTGCTTAAAGATGCCGGATTAGTAGAGCTTGTAAGAACTGAGGAAGTTAAAGGTGGAGTGTTAAAATATTATGCATCTAAAAGGAAAGTATATGCTTTCGAAGTACCTGAAGAAGTAGCTAAAGATATAGACCCGGTCATAAACTCTATTAAAGAACCTTTAAAAACAATAATACTTGATGTTGTTAGAAAACATAGAGAAGCAATTTTAGATGCAGCTAAGAAATTAAAACCATGCCCTTACTGTGTAACTAAGCATTTTGCCGAATACATAGTTCTAGAAGCAGTTAAAATAGCTATAGGTAAAATACTAAGCGATCCCGATGTTGCTAATGAGCTTTCTAAATTTATTGTTAAAGAAGAATTATCTTCCTAACATCTATTTAGTTTTAGCAAAATTGTTGTTAAGAATATTTAAGCTCTAATTTCTGATGTTTAGCTTATATAGTAGGTTTCCAATTAACTCTGTTATTGGAGAAAGATATGTATCTTTACTTAGTAAGTATAGCTGGCGAAATACCTTTAAAATCACATATTACCAGGTCTCGCTTCGTTAGAAGACTTATTAGAAACATAGAAGATGCACTGTTAAGAAAAAATGTAAAGGAATTTAAAATATGGATCGATGGTGCTAGGATTTTCATAAAAGCAGACTGTGCTATAGATAATATTCTTACTAGAATTTTCGGTATTCATAGTATTGCTAAAGTTATAGAGTTAGAATTTAATTCCTTAAGCGATTTAGCAGATAAGGTATGTGAAATCACTAGGAGGTATGTTAAAAATAGAAAATTCGCAGTTAGAGTTCATAGAGTAGGAGATCATAACTTTACATCGCTCGACGTAGCTAAAATCGTTGGTGCTAAACTTAAACCATATTCTTCTGGTGTTGACTTAGAGACTCCAGATGTTGAAATATTTATTGAGATAAGAAATAATAAAGCGTATGTCTTTACTGAGAAGCTTAAGGGACCTAAAGGTTTACCTATAGGTGTTGAAGGCAAAGCTCTTGTTCTATTTTCTGGAGGTTTTGACTCCCCTGTTGCAGCATGGTTTACAGCTAAACGTGGAGTTAAAGTCGACTTTCTACATTTCATATTAACCTCACCCCACTCTGCTTATTACGCATTTAAAGTAGCTAAACATATTACTGAACATTGGCTCTACGGGTGTGAACCTAAGTTTTATGTCGTAGACTTAAGCAACATAGTTTCATACATTATTGAAAATGTCAGGCGTGATTATAGCCAAGTAGTTCTCAGAGCAGTAATGTACATCGTTGCTTCCAAAATAGTTAA
>Ga0190363_1000734_pt1 | contig 19589 bp, 42 predicted proteins | sample 48721867_MG_FD_161272 | JGI IMG/M metagenome (GOLD analysis project Ga0190363, IMG submission 161272) | Hydrothermal vent microbial mat bacterial communities from Southern Trench, Guaymas Basin, Mexico - 4872-18-6-7_MG | ecosystem: Environmental > Aquatic > Marine > Hydrothermal vents >... | reverse complement strand
TCCATGAGTAGGTACCCTCACTAGCCGGTGCCGTGCCGTGAATCCAAAAAGTTAGTTGAACTCCAGCGTCAGCAGCTATGGATTCACTAGACACTATGTTTCCGTTATGATCCTTAAGCCTTACCTCTGCCTCCCCGTAAGCATCACCCACGTTCTTGACCGTTACTTGGATAGCGAAATCAGAATTGGGGTTAACCGTTACTGAGTCATCATAGCTTAGTATCACGAATTGAGGGGCTGGAGCCAACTACCCGCACCCGAGATATAAAAACATTCAATGTTTTTATTCGTAAGCCTTGATCAACTCCCTAATCGTTGGTATTGCTGTACCTAGCACCATAGTCATTCCGATATACATAAGTAGAATCTCCATATCAGATGGTAGCACTTTCTGAATGACCACCCTCTCACGAAAGGGGGGGTAAGCATTAGCTACGAGAACCCATACCTTCTTACCTAGCCTACTCTGTAGTTTAGACTCAATATAGGACTGCTTACACCCCACCAATAAAGTACCTTCATCGTTTCCTGCGAATAGCAAACCCAAGAACTTACCGTCACTACCGATTATGGGTGACCCTGAATCACCGCCCTGCACAACATTCTCGCCCTTAACGAAGAAAACATCATCGAAGTGAGCCATACCTGACTCATATAGAACATCAACACTTGCTGAATCATCAGTTACGGTACCACACGTCTTACCCGTTGACCTCCCTACCTTACACGCTTCTTCATTTAGTTGAGGATCTCTCTTGCCCGTAACACCGCCTAGCTCCATTATTGACGTGTAGAGGTTACCCATATCTAGTGGTGTAGCTATTGCTACGTCAACATGGTTTACTCCAGTATCTGAGAAGTCTATAGGTATGAAGTCATAAAGCTCAGCTATAACGTCATCCTCAGTACCCCCGTCAAGAACCCCCGGCTGCACTAGCTTATCTCCTTGAACTCCTTGATTCTCCTTAGCCCACACATGGTTATTGCTCATGAGGTATAGTTGACCGTCCTCATCAACCAACCACCAACCTATGGTACCCGCTGCCCTCTCATCCAATCTACTAGTACTAACACCACATGGTGCAGGTCTATACCTTTTGTCGTAGACTGCTAGAGCCTTAATCCTACCTATCTCGACTACATCTGTTGGTATCCCCTCAACCTCCTTAGGTATTATTTCATCTTTCCTCAACATAGACTCTGGTAGCTTCTTAGTAACGTAGATCCTTATAGATGGTATGGGTAGCTCCTTACCGCACTTTATCTTATTCCTTAACTTGTTTGAGTATCCCACAACATTAGGGTACTTATTCAGACCGTACTTCCTGACTAGCTCCTTCACATTTACATCTTTTTTCTTGACCATTTTAGTCTCCCTCATAGAATAGGAATCTAACGCTTATTTTTATTGATGATGTTGATGGGTTGGTTATCCTTATCATTATGTTATTGTTAGGTGGTATTATCACTTTCTCACCCACATCTGATTGAGATCCTACAGCAAAGTTCTTCACTCCCCCATAACCTATTGTTTGGTGAACTAACTCACCACCTGAGTACGTACCACCATCTGCAATTTCAACATTAGGTACATAGCTTGATTCAAGGTTGAGATTCCTTATGTCCCACTTATTCCCTAAATCTTCAATACTGACATTGTCATAGACATCAATATCTATATTACCTTCAGTATTGACTTCAATACCCACTATCTTAATTTTCTTGTCTGATTTATTATTAAACACTATAGATACTGAATCGCCAGCCGCTACCGTGAATCTTTTGCTTGATGTGAATGCCTTACCTTCTTCAATCTTTCTAGTCAATTCAGTATCAACTATTACTCTACCCGCCTGTAGTTGATACATAGCTATAGCTATGTATAGCAAAGTAATAACTGTGACAGAGCCAGTAACCAATGATGTGATCCATTCTAGGGTACGATCCTCACTCAAGCCAACCACCAAGAATAGATACGCAAAAATGGATATATGTAGATATAAAAAGTGGTTAATTTAGACCTTTACCTCTTCATTAACTCAGAGATTAACTCATCTCTTGACTTATTTAGTACTGCTTCACATGGGTGCATACCGTACCTCTCAGCGTAGAGTACCTCATATAGAGTCATTAATGCAGTCTTTATTACCTTACTTTCGTCACGCTCCTTAAGTCTTAACTTAATCCTTCGTAGAATGTACTCAAACGCATCATCCAACTCCACACTAACTACCCTACCCACTAGTACACCACCACTAAATAATCTGTATAAAAAGAATAAAAAAGTTAGATTAGATTCACTATTATAGCTACTCTTCCATCCTTTCAAATATATAGACTTCTTTGTAGTATTGATATTACTCAAATACAGATATTATAACCTTCTTTGATATGTTGTTTTCAATTGCTTGTACGTATTTTCCTTCGCATACTACCGGTATCCATACATCATTTGATATTAAGTAACACTTTAGCTTATCCCTAGGTGTTAAATGATAGATCACTATCCTATGAACAGGTGATAAAAGCTCCCCGGGGTAGACCTCCATAGCTAGGAATACATCATAACCCATTGATTTATAGTAAACAATAACCCTCTCACGTAGATCATCTATATCCTTTGAGACCATAGCTTGAACAAAATCAACACGTACACGACCTAGCCGTGAGTACTTCTCAAATTTATCAACCGTACCGCATATCTTAACAAACCTTTCTTCTATCCTTTCAAGCTCTGGTATAAGTTCTGACGTAGACATAATTACCACCTTACTCTATTAGTTTGAGCATCATTGTCATCATTGACATCATCATCATGAACATAAACATTACTGGAAGTAATGAAAACATCATACCGATACTACCTATAGCAGCACCTATACCCGGTGCTGCTTGCTGTACCCCACCAACTATTGCACTACCTGTTTGCCAGCCGAACCAGAGCAGCATACCTAGACCGACTACCTGAAGTATGTATGGTAGCAGCCTCAGTATCAGTGCTACTATTCCCGCAGCCATACCATCACCTCAGCAATGTCCTTACTAGACCAACCATTAGTGAGAATATCATCACGTTAATCATTATCGGTATCATGTACCCGAGCACAACACCTAACTGACCAAACACTACAGAAGCAGCAGGTAGCATAGTCGCTATAGCTACACCCATTGTGTAGAGAGTCATAGCACCTGTAGTTATCACCATTAAATTCCTTGTAAGCTTAGGTATGTCACGCTTCTCTAGGTGCTGAGCTACATACTCAAGACCCTCACCTAGCTTCTTAAGTACTGCTTCAGCCCTCTCACCCAGCTCTCTGGCCTTCTCCTTAACCTCCTCAACCACTTCTTCAGCCAACCCTCTCACCCGTTACCTTTCTTGGTTTGAAAGCTTTAATTATTAACACCACGAATGTTACCCCCATCATTACCCACATCATTATGTTCATTATTGAAACCATTGTAGATACCATATCCTCTATGTAGTCATAGTACTGAGCAGTAACTGATGTCACTATAATACCTACGTTACCGTTATTAGCCTCATCAACCTTAACAGCTACCTTAAATGATGATAAGGGAGCCTCAAGTACTGCCTCACCTAGTTTCTCACCATCAATTGAGTACACGATCTTGTTATTCTCTTGCTCAATAACTAGCTCGTGAGGTTCAGCCGTAGATTCAGTAGGTGCTTGAGATACTGTGTGAGTACCTCCATGTAGGTCATAGCCCTGCTCATCCTTGCTTGTCTCATCATTCTTGTAGAATACAACACCTATGCTAGCTTTACCAGTAGCTCCACCCTCAACCCATAAGTAGTACTTAATAGTTATCTTTGTCTTACCTATTGAGTGTTGAATCTTGGGGCTTAAGAACCAACCTGTAGGGGCGTTAGATACGTTTCCAGCACCGTAATGCTCTACACCTTGAACTGTAAGCCTATATGGGTTTAAATCGCCCCACTTCTCAGCCCTATTATACAGATCCTTAAAGTAATCCTCACTTACCGAGTAGAAAGTTTTCCAGCCCAAGCTACCACCTCCTTAACTACTTTCTCCTTCAAAGCTGATAAGTCAGACACCCTACCCAACTTACCATCTAATGATTTCTTCTCGGCCAACCTTATACCCCAAACATACTCTCTGTAATCCACTTTATTACACTTTCTATCCATTTAGCATCACCTAGCTACTGCTGATGTGAACGTGGGTTGAGCTACAGTAGCGAAGAATTCCGACACATCAATGTTTAGCACCATATTAAATATAGGAATTATGACTAAGAGACCTATAGCTACACCACACAGCCTTGCTACTATCCTAACCATCTCATCTATCTCATCGTAGGACTCACTCATAACTCACACCTCCACCAATAACTGAGATACGTATCGTGGATGATATAGTTTAGCAGCCTCCCTAGCCTCCCTCGTTATTCTATACCTCTCATCCTCAGGTAGGCTGAGAGCATAATCTACAGCGTCCTTGAGATCCTCAAACCTATAGTCGTAAGCATAGTAGTAATAGCCTATCTCAGGCATATACACCTTGACAACTGATGTATAATCAAACTTAACACCACGTATTAACTCATTAGTTGGGTTATTTGAAGCTACAACTAGTTGACCCACAGCCATAGCCTCTAATGGAGGCATACCAAAGCCTTCAGCCCTGCTACACCACACAAAGAGCTTAGCACATTTTATTAGCCTCATTAATTCGTACTCACTTAATGATCCGAATGGAATCCTATGTACGTTCTTAAAGAATATCCAGTTACTTACTGCTAAGCAATTTAATCCATACTTAGACTTTAACCACTCACATAACCTATCATACATATCTAAGCCTTTCCTTGGTAGCTTAGGTGGTGCTATTACTTGGTCACCACCTACAGTTATGACGTACTCACCATACTTCTTAATTAAATCATCACATGATGCTGACTCATACACCTTATTAGCCGTATCAACATCAATAGGTCTTGGTATATAACCGTCAACCCTTATACCGTACTTCCTAAACACGTAGTAGAAGTAGGGTAGTACTACATAGTTACATGTATTCTCATTTATGAAGTCAACCTCATTAGCTATATGCTCTAGGCTTAATGGTGTATCACACCATAGACATAACTTATCAGTAAATGGTAGGAAACGCCTTATCCAACCCCACCTAACCGCAAGTATTATGTCGGTCATTATTATTGACTTATAGTTCTTAGGTATAGAGATAGCTGTGTGACCTCCAACCTTCTGAACTACAGTATATCCTATGGAGTGCAGACCATCCTCAACTAGCCTAGCTATCTTCTTGAAGCTGTAACCAAACTCATCATATATTAGTAACATCACTTCTTAGTCACCTTCTTAAACTCGTAGCCAGCAATACCACCTATTATAGCACAGATGGTACCCGTTAACGTTGAGTCAATACCGTGAATTAAAGCTATGATGTTTATTAGGGCTAGAGCTACTATAGCTGTAATCTTAACTAATGTACTATCTTTCACGCCCAACCCCGAGAAATGAAAATGTTTTAATTAAAAAAAGAGTTTTTGGTTTTATGACTTACCGCTATGTTCACTCAGGCTTTTACTCCTTGAAGAGACCAGTAAAGAGCTTTATAATCATTGGCAGTATCGCTATGATTATTATGAATGGTAGCAATTGCGTTAACATATTCACTAATGCACTTATGTCAAAGGGTGTAGCCATTTTTTCTCACCATGACTACATTATTATACAGGTATATAAATAACTCAGAAACCTGTATACACCTGTATTACAGATGTGTTCTAATGTCATGAAGGTTAGGGTGCCCCCTACACAACTGTTAGAAACAGTTATATATCTTATATACAGGTATATACTACTGGTGATCCAGTTATGGGTATAGATTTTAGGCAATCCGTTGAACTAGTGAAGTCAATGATGGATCAGATAAGTATGTACATGAATGCGTTAGGTCTTGAGCTAAAGCTTGATAGGATTGACATAGAGCCTGAGGATTGCCCAGAACTATGTATTGACCTGATATGGAGGTTTAGATGTAAAGATAAAGAGATATGTGAAAGACTTAAGAAGAAGCTAATGGAGTCATTTGGAGGTGAGTGAATTGGCTATACCAGCTGAAGAAGTTAGTGAGCAGCAGAGAAAGAAAAAACGTAAGAGAGAGATTGATGAAGAAGGCTTTGAGGTTGGTAGGTACTTAGGTGTTATAGCTAGGAGGAATCCCGAGCTCTACGAGAGGCTTAAGCAGTACGCTGAAGCATCAGGTAATAAGTTTACCGATATAGTGTATGAAGCGTTAGAGCTATATGATGAGTACTTACAGCTATCAGCCGTAGATACCCGAGCATTAATAGCCGCTTTGAGACTACTAGACCACCTATTTAAGAGGTTACTACAGATGATGATGACTCTCAACCAGTACTTCACTAGTGAGTTCTTCCAGCAACAGATAGAGATAATGCACTCAATAAGGCAGCAGCAGGTACAGCAACAGCAAGTAATGATACAGCAAGAGAAGAAGGGTAAATATGAGGAAATCAAAACTCAACTAATGTCAATGACTATGCAGATGCTTATGAAGCTGTTGAGTGGTCTCGTAACAAATATGATGAACATACAGTCAATGATGAAGGGAGGTCAATCATTACCACAGACACAGGTGCAAGCACCCCCCTTACCAATAAGTAATGAGGGTGTTAAGATTGTCAGATCAGCAAGGAAACGAGAAGCTACAAAAGCTACTTCAGGATCTTCTTAGCATACCTGAGGAGGATAGGGAGAAGCTAATAGAGCTAATAAAGAAGTATCCACCACAGAAGATCATTAGAGCAGTAATGAGTGTGGCCAGATTCAATAGGAGAAACATGAAGCCAGTAAGAACATTAACGATAGATGAGTTTGAGAAGATAGTGAGAAAAACAAGGTATTAATTAAGAGTAAACCCTTTTTTCCTCAATCAACAAAACGATTAACGACACTATAAACGCTAGGGAAATCATAACTAACGTTAGCTTTATTATAGCACATACAAAAGCGTCCTGCACCTGCTTACATATAATTTCCCCAAGTATGAAAGCATAAAGCGTTAGCAAAGCAAATATTGATACAATTAATACCAAACCAATAAATGAAGCTACCCTCATCATTACACCAACTTTATTGTTACCTTCATTGACACCATCACTATTGACCCATCTTCTAGTATGCAATCATCTAAGTTTTTGTTTCTTCACCCTTTCCATAGATGCGAGTTTTTTCTCAAACTCCCTATCCCACTTTCTCATAGCAACATCAATATATTTGGCATAAAGCAATACCAAAATAGGATTTAGAGAGCACAGAAAGACACTATCTATTATGAATTTCCATTTAAATCTTGGAAACCACCTAATATCCTCAACTATATATCCTTTACGTATATCTTCGTAGCATCTACAGAAATACCATTTAAGAAGCTCTACTAGGAGGTGAGAATCCATTGGCTACCCACCTTCATTCTTCTCTTCAGGCTTTTTCTCAACTAGGGTCTCCCACGTCCTTACCTGAACCATCACTTTATGGGATGACGTGTGCCATATTCTGATCCTGTACTCCCTACATGAGTTTTTATCAGTTAAGTATAGCTCAACAAGGTTACCGTACCATATAACCTCAAGCTTGAACGGCAACTCAGGATGATCTATCTCAACCATTAATGATCACTCTCCTTAACATGACTGAGTACAAGGTCAATCCTTTCAAGGATTGAGTTTATCACCTCCTCTTCATCAACCTCAGCAAATACATCCCTATAGAGTTCTAGGATACGCTTTAGGAGTCTATACTCATCTATTGTCAATGGGAGTCCTACAAGTAATTTATTCGGTATTGATGATGTAGGCATGATTACTCACCCCAATAGCCTTCATTATCTTCCATTCTTTGTAACTCTAGTATTTTATATAGTGTTGAACTCATTATTGGTACTATTTCGTTAAGCGTTACTAAGTCATCAACAAAGAACAGAACCTGATCCCTCCTAACCACTATATTCTTCCCTCCTATACATTATATAAACATCCTTCTCTCTTGCTAAGAACTTACTTACAAGGTCTAATGCTTGATCTATGAGCACCCTGAGACGTGGGTATAGCTCCTCAACCTCCCTGTAGTAGCTTACCCCTATTTCTTCAAGCTCTTTCTCAGTAGGTGTGAATGATATGTCAAGAGACTCCAGTACGCCGTCCTTGAATTTCAGCTCAACATCAACCCTATCAGATGAGAACCTGTAACACTCCTCAATCATATTTCCTCACCTATTTGGTCCTTATCTCAATTATCATCCTTTCGGGTTGAACCTTTGATATCTCTGCTTCTTCACTAGGTCTAAGTGTTTCTTGATGCTCAACCTTGAGTATAATATTCAGTACAAACTGAGTTTTATTAACGATTCTGAGGCTCATAATTCTTCACCTTATGTAAGCGGTTTTATGATTAACTCGTTTCTATTTATGTCGTACTCTATGATGACATAGAGGGGGTCATTCCATAGCTTAACTACTTCTTTTGGTATTGTGATACGTCTTGACTCACCAACCTTATTCACACGGAAAACCCATCTAGGCATACTATCACAGGTAACAACTGATGTTAGAACATATAAAAAAGTTAGGGTTAATAGAACTACTTTCTCCTTCCAAACACGGTGATAGGTGAACCCCTTAACTGCTGCTCTAACCTATCAACCCTTTCCTCTAACTCCCTAACCTTCTCGCTCAACTTCTCTAAAGGGAGTAATGGATCCTCACTTAACCTATAGTTGAAGTAGTCCGCTATTATCTTCTCAACAAGCTTAGTCTTAGAGATACCCAACTCGTTAGCCCTCTTAACCAACATATCATACAGCTCCTTATCAATACGTACCGTGAAAGACACCTTAACCACACATATCACCCAATATAACATATAGTGATGTAACACCTATATAACCACATATAACCTATAACCGATATAACCGCCCATAACCAGACTTAACATATCAGGATAGGTTAAGAGAGTAACCAAACTTAACATATCGTGATAGGTGCATACATAACCAAATATCACCTATTACTGATAGGTTAAGAGAGGTGATAGAGTGGTTAAATCCCGATAGGTGAACCTATAACCAGACTTAACCTATCCTGATATAACCACCCTATAACCACATATAACCTAATCTTTTTAAAAAACAGGCTCCTATTCTATCATAATAGAATGTAGGGAGTGATTGGGCCCAATAATCATGAGGGGGTGGGCCCAATTCCTGTCATTAGACGGGCCCAATCAGCTCCTTACCTGTGGGCCCAATCAGCTGATGAGGTCTGATGATCATCACCATCAATGGTAGGGGGGGTGCAATGATACCCCCACCATAAAACTGATGGAGAGGCATATAGATTCTGGGGTTCTAGAAACTGGAAATTTATGGTGGAGTACTGGTATGGTACATCACAGGATTCTGTTTTTTAAATTAAGCTTTTGTTGATGTTATAACCGCCTACATAAAATTGCTTAATTAAGGTTTATAAGGGATACCGTAGAATTATTTATGGTGGTTCAAATGGGTTTTGAGTTGGGGGGTAAACCCATACCTAAAACGTTTGAAAAAACAATTTTTGAGTTAAGAGATAGGATTAAGGACTTAGTTAAGAAGTATGGTAGCTTAAGTAGGTGGGGTAGGCCGTACTTCTTCAGTCTTGAGGAAATAGCTGTAGTGTACTACATTAATGAAAGGATAGGTGTGTCACTTGATAGGTTAAGTAAGTACTTAGGAATTGATAAAACATCAATGTATAAACTTGTGAGGAAAATTAACGAAGAAGGTAGGGTTAGCTATTATGATCTTGAGACTAAGCAAGTCAAGGTTGAGTATGTAACACCTCAACAATTGTTAGACATAGCAGAATCTAAGCTTGAGGCTAAGGCTAAGGAGAAGATAACTGATCCATTCCAGTCAACGATCGTTAAGGAGTTCTTTGAGAAAGACATACCTAAGAGGGCTAAGGTAGCAGGAAAGCCAGCATATCTATCTTTAAGCCATAAGAAGGAAACACTAAGGTACATAAGAACATTGATGGAGTACTTTAAGGATAGGGACTATCCGACAAATCCAGACCTATGGGAGGAGAAGGAGGTTGAGAAGGCTTTATGGGATATACTGAAGGACTACAAGAAAGTAGCTAGGGCAATGATAGCGTTAAGGAGGATACCGCAATGGAATAACTGGTTCAAGGGTAAGATTGGTGCAGTAACAAAGAGGATAACGCCTAAGTTGTCAGCTCTATTCTATGAGGATTACATTAAGCTTAAGAAGCTATGGAGAGAAGGTAAGTTAAGTGATGGTGAATTCCTAACGATATGGCTACACATAACGACTGGTGCTAGGGAGGGATACACACTATACTCAGATAAGGAGGATTTAGATAACGCAGAGGTTAAGTCTTCAATAACTGGGCTTAAGTGGGAGAACCTAACTAAAGTAGGTGATACATACATAATTAAGATATACGAGTCAAAGACAGAGAAGCCTTGGACATGTGACTTAAGTTGGTTAGATAGGGAGCCTTTAGAAGTCCTGCTAAAGTATGCTAAGGAGAAGGGTAGCATAATAAAGACTATAACGGGTTGTAAGACAGTTGGTGACTTCAGAAAATGGTACATAAGGCTTGTAAAGAAGGTAAGCAAGTTGCTAGAGCTACCATACAAGCTGACACCACACGATATGAGAAGATCACATATCAGCATTCTAGCAGAGTTTGGTGTACCAATGGAGTATGCTCTTAGTGGTCACATGGATTTTGGTGTAGGCTGGGAGGATGCTAAAACAGCGTTAGTATTCTACCTACGATTCAGTAAGTTCACCAAGCAAATGATAATGAATAGAATAGAATCAGTAAAGAAACAGATTGAAACCCAAGTAGTACTCCAGCATGTAACTTCTGCATGAAACCCCAGCATGAACATTTATTAACCCCCAGCGATTAATTTCATGGGTGAAAACCCGTGACCCAAACCAAAAGAGAGATGGTGAAGTTTGAGGATTTCAGAGGAATCGAGTTCACAGCAAGAGATCTCCATCGAAGGCTAGTGACTGTATTCACCGAAGTATTTCATAGTGCATGGGAGATATCAAGGGCCCGTAGTGTTGAGGAGCTAGAATTGGCGGTAAAGAAGGCTGAAGCTTTGGTGAGGATTGCAGAAGAGCTAGTAAAACTTTACGACATTATCGTTCGAACGGCGGAAAACCTCTACAAAAAATAAACACATACACTTTTTCACAATATATATTTTCTTGTCATCACAATTCTATTCACTTCTGTATGTAACACTTATATATAACTTCTGCATTTTTTGTTTGGTGGTAAAATGAAATTGAGAGAGTTTAAGGTAAAATACATGTCTAGGCTATCATTGTATAAACCGAAGAACGAAGTTGAAGAGAAGTTGAAGAATGAGATTATAATGAAGGTTTGGTATATGAGGAAGATGTTCTTACCATCACTAATAAAGCTATTAAGTTCAGCATTAGGCAATAATAATGTGTCTGAAGATATGAAATCTATAATTCGTGATATGCTTTTTGATGTTCAAAAAATTGATTAATACTTTTTCATTAGCTATTCAGTTATTAACCATTCTCCTTCTTTTATCTTCACTATTTTGAATCTTCTAATATCTTTATCTATCTTGCAGAGTATTTCAGACTCTTTAACGTCTATAAATAAGCATATAATTAGTGAGTCAAGGCTATCTAAGACTTTTAAAGCTCGTTCTATTCTTTGTCTTTTCCATTTATGATAGATTGTATAGACTGTAGATTTAGCATAACCCATTTTGACAATCTCAGATGGTTTAAAGCCCCTATCAAGTAACTTCTTAATGTTATCACTAGTTGTCATTCCTCTAACACCTTTATCTTCTTAGCTTTTCTTCTTGATTCAATCTCTATTCTTAGTGATGCTTCTATACTTGATACCCTATCTATTAATTCGTTAATCTTCTCTATGAATTCATTTAGTTTATCATCGTTTAGTTCATGGTGTGGTCTCAGTATGAAGTTCTTGAAGTCATTCCATACACTATAGATCTCCTTCTTAAGGTTAAGTATTGAGTACTCAGTCCTTAGCTTCTCAACCTCATCTGCTAGTCTATCCGCTTCTTTCTTAAGACCTCTAACTATTGACTCAAGCTTCTTCTTCTTGAGGTACCACTCTGCCAATGCTGTATCCTTATAGTAGCAATCCAAGCATATAACGTATGATTTCGTAGTGTTATCGTTATATACGTACTTAACCCAATATGCTAGCTCACCCTTAGAGATACGCTTACCGCATAACCTACACCTTGTTTCGTATTGAACTGGTATGATCTTACCAGATACAGACTTAACAGGCTTATCAATGTTTTCAGTACCGAGAAGGTAAGCCTTAACAGCTTCTTCAACTAGTTCACGCATTGACCTACCGCTCTTCTCAGCTACCTTCTGTATCTGTTCATACAATTCCTCAGAAATACGTATCTTCTTCTCACCCATTACGGATCACCCACCCTGAAAGACTTCAAGGGCTTGATTGGTCTCCAAGGATCTCTAACGTAGTAAGGACATGGAGGTCTTACATGATACGCAAAAGGACAGTAGAGCCTCCTAGCACATGTATCACACCATTCATGATACTTACCCATCATACCACCCTATTTTATTAATTCCTCTACTTGATAGCAGACCTCCTTCATATCAGGTTGCTCATCTTTTATCACGTCACACATTATTTTTATTAACTCCTTGTAGCTTGATTTATTAGGTGATAGCAAACATTTCTTAAGTGTCTCTAAGTCACCATCAGAACATGAGGGATCTCTAACATCTGGTGTTTGACAGTAAACACCTTTTATGACCATGAAGTCAAAGCAGAAATCAATATCTTCTTCCCTAACGAATAGTACCTTACCCATTATTTACCACCCTCTTTGGCTTATAGTGTTGGCATTTAATCACCTCTCACATTAATTTCATGTAGCATTTCTCGAAACACTCATCGTATTCATCACCCTCTAAATGCTTACATTTCTCATAGCATATCATACCTACCAACTCCTCAACCTCATAATCCTTAACCATCACTCAATCACCACTCCTCTTCGTATTCTTCGTCGAAGGTTGCTGATTCCCATTCTGATTCGATTTCTAATATTATGCATTCCTTAACATCCTTGGAATTCCTGCACTTCCTGTAGTATGGGCATTCCTCATAAGAGTCTATACCGTACCTTGAAGCCAATACACCACCAAATATCTCTACATGAGCTTCTAGGCATTCCTTATATATTGGGCATTTACTACAGTCAAATTTCTTTTCCTTCATTATTCAATCACCCATACTTTCTACATTTCCTTTTCTTTAGTTTGCCTTTTCTACATAGCTCTATGATTGATGCTTTCTTACCGACAATGTCAAGTTCAATCTTACCTCCTATTCTTCTCACTATGTATCTTATCTCTTTGAGAACCATTAATCATCACCCATACTTTCATTGAGTATTTTTGATTGGAGATCATTGTATAGCTTATGTATTAACCACCTAAGAAAGTCCGTATCTCTCCAGTTCTCCTTACCTAGATGTTTTTTAATCCATTGTAGCTCACGGTATATCTCCTTTGGTATGTACAGCATTATTACCTTATAGACCACTATTCATCACCACGTACCTAACTGCTTCATACTTACTGTCAAACTTTGGGTGAGGATATACGTTAGTGACTACGTACTTGCCGTTATTCTTTATTATGTACCTCCTAGCAATATTAGCTGTCTCTACTATATCCTCAAGCATTTGCTGAAAGAGCACGTAGCACTCATTAGTGTATAGTGAGTGAGTCCTACCCCTCAAAACATGCTTATTCATTGATAACCTAGATGATGACCTGTTAAGGTGAGCGTATAGAGCCCCCCTTGATTTGAATTTCCTTCCACAGAATGGGCATACCTTTGATCTCATCTTAGCTATTTCATCACGATACAGAATGTTAGCCGTGTATTCATATATTGAAGCTACCTTACCCTTACCCGTAATTAAGTATCTTGTTAGTGCTTCCTCAATGTTACATATACGTAGAGTCTGCATTATCCCACCATCAATGAGATGTTATCTCCTCAATGAATTTACGTATGAGTCTCTCCTTAGTGTCTGAGTCCATCACTACTTCATCAATGTGCTTCAGTATGTTTATTATAGTTCTAGTTACTGGTGTATGTCCGCATATCCTGAATATCTCTATGTCTTTACCTCTCTCAGAGATCAACCAGTTATATACTTCTATCTCATTTGAGCATAACACGAAATTATCATCTATTTTCACTATGTACTTTATTGGGGCCATACAAATCACCCATTAAGTGTCCGTCTCACCATCTTTATCAATATCTTCAAATGATACATTCTCTATTACTGTACCGCACTTAGCACACTTAATTGTAAACGTGTTTAAATCCCATCCAAAGCCATCATGCATAAGCGTCTCACGTATTATTATTTTATCTCTTTCCTCTTCTGTATTGTACTTAAATACCTTCTCAATTGTTACCTCTTCGCTACCACACTTAGGACATTTTACTACAACTCTCAATAACTTCATAGTGTATTCACCACAGAATACCCCTTTACTAGACGTATCTTTGCCTTAGCATAGGTAGCCTTAATACATAGCGAGCAATGTAGCTTGACCCATTCTTCGCTACCCCATTCTGGCTTACTGTTACTTTCACCTATGTGTCTATACACTATACAGTAGCTGTGAAGCCCGTAAATACACGGTTTTTTTGAGTTACTACTACCGTTACTCAAGCTATTATCACCCTCCTAATCTTAAATAGGCTAGATCTCATCTGTGGTTGCTGGTTATGCTCACGTAGTAGCTTCATTATAGCCATCCTTATAGCGTCTGATCTCGTTATCCCGTGACGTATAGCGAAAATGTCTAGTTGCTCAAGTGTTTTTTCATCTATTTTAAAAGTTATGACACGCAAGGTATTACACCGTATATACGTTGTTAGTACAGAATATATACGTTACTCAAATAATACTGAAGAAAAAATTACTTGCTTATTTTAATAGGTAGTATGTAGCATGTATTACCTCTAACCATGTATATTACTGTGTCTTTATCGCAACCTAAGATGTCGCATTCATTGTTTCTACAGTCAATTCTGCATCCTCTAGGTTCTCTATCAGGGTAGTAAACTATGTAGACATTAGGTAGTTCACTCCTTGTTACCCTTAGAGACCTTACAGTCATGGGTACTAATCCTCTAGCTCTAGCCCAGTCAGCTATGACCTTGACTGTCTCATCAACAGTCCTTGTCCTTCTAGCAGGCTGTAGCTTCACACCTAAAGACCTGAGCGTATCAAGGCTCACTATGTTCACGCCCTTAATGAGTTCTGGCTTAGCATATATTGGTGGTAGCTTAATACCTTTGAGTACCTCCTTCATCTTGCTGTATAGCCTCATGGAATTGAAGAACTCCCTCTCAGCGTCAAGCACTAACGGCTCAACTAGCTTCTTAGCTTCTTCATAACCTAGACCTTCATCATATAATTCCTGTAGCCTAGCATACACCACCTTCTTAAGTCTATCCATCTCATCAGGTGTTAGACGCCTAGCCAACTTCTTTCTAATCCTAGCCTCAGCACCCGCTAATACCTCCCTAGCAATGTCTGGAATCCAATCATCTCTCTTCATATCCTCCTTAGCCTCTTTAGCTACCCTCTCAGCCTCCTTCTCACGCCTCAACCACCTATCTAGTGATACCTGCTTAACGTATCTGGCCTGAGTCAATGCATACTCATAAATGTCTTTACGCTTAGCAGGAGGTAGCTTAGGAATGGTAGCTGCTACCTCCTCAGCAATCCTTCTAGCTTCATCTTCAGGTGTACCCTCCTTAACCAAGAACTCATACACCAACTCAAAAGCCTTACTCCTATCCAGCTCTGGCCTAGCCCTGAGCTCACCCACCCTAGCCCTAATATCATATGGGAAACCGTACTCAATCTCAGGCTTCTTCTCTACTGTCCTAATATAATCAATTAGCGACTGGATCATTTCCTCAGTAACGTTCTCCCTGTAGCCCTGCTCCCTAAGCCTAGACCTAATCCTATCTAAGCACTCAGACTCTGTGAGACCGCTACAGTTCTCAATTAGGAATCTCTCTAGTTCTCTAAGGTCATGAATATCAATGATACCTAGAGCCTTCTGTATATCTTCAACGTTATACCTACGTATGAGTTCATCAATCCATCTAGCCCACTTCTCAAGCCACCTCTCCTTAGCTATACCGTAGAGACTCCTAGCAATGAAGTCAACAGTTCTTTCCTCCCTAACAGGTGCTACGTACTTACGCCTACGCTCACGCCTAACACTCAACCATAACACCCAGTACTCAATCTACTTGATAGGTAATATAATTAAAGAGCTAGAACTAATGAGTGTTAAAGAATTAATTAAGGAAAAAAGAGTTTATCGTTTAATGATTCACCCATTAATCAACGGGTTTAGACAGCAGGGCCTCCAGCAGGTGGTGATGCAGGTGCTACAGCACCGATTATCTCAGCTACCTTTCTTGCTGTGCTTCTAGCCTCAGGTGATACTATAGGTACTGGTACCTTAGGTAGAGCAGCACTAACTACCTCAGCTTGCTTAGCTTTAGCCTTAGCTATCGCATCCCTTATTGCATTCTTAACCTCAGGATCATTCAACCCCATGTACATACCTGCTAACTTGAGAGCAGCAAATACTTGCCTATTCTCGTCTCTGGTATAGTCAGTAACTCCAGTAATGTATCTGCTACCCCATGTACGTACCTCCCTCTTTGCCTTACCAACAAATGTCTCAACAACTACAGCTGCTTTTAATGTGGGATCTGTTATATATCTATACTTCCTCTTCCTAGCCATATAACCACCAAGAGAAAAAGTAGCATCTCAGCTTATATATCTTCACACGTATTACCTAAGAGCCGATATAAGAGCTGATATCAGCATTACGAATACTACCAACATTATGATGTATGGCAGTAATGTTAGTAGTGCTGTCAGTATGTCACCTAAGTACTGGTATGCTGGTGATGACACATTAAGCGTTATGTCCTTACTATCGTCTACTGCACCAGTATCCTTGTTGTAGACCTCCACCTTCCATGTATAGGTACCGGGGCTTGATGGTGCAGTACCTGACAGGGTTACTGAGGTCTCAGCACCCGCATCAAGAGTTACGTCAACAGCATCAACCACGTTACCCCCATGATCAACCAACCTAACAGTAGCAGAACCTGAAGCATTACCATCATTTCTAACCTTTACGTTTATACTAAAACTTTGACCTGCTTGAACATCAACCTTATCTGGATATTCATCAATAACGAATCTACCATACTCTGTTATCGTTACGTCTGGATCTGATTCCTGATAACCGAATATAATTAATGGCCCATATATTAGTGATGTCCTGTACACCCTCACAAGCAGATTATTATGGACATCACCTGTGTAACTATCAGTATACCATATATCGTTCATGTTCTGCAAAGATCCCTTGTATGTTGTGCTAGACCTCCTAATACCGACAACACCAGCACCTACAGCCTTCCAATACGAGTCAAACGGGTATGCCGTTAAATCCTTGTCAATATCCGAATCAAGATATAATTCAGATCTAGTATAGAATGAACCACCAGAGAACTCCCTCAGTATAAATGAACTAACCGTTACTTCACTAATCATACCGTTATCAGCATCAGTAACTAGACCAACACCCGGTGCTTTATTTGTTTCTTTCTCATCTGATTTGAACCCGAACATTATGAGTAATAGTGCTGTCAGGTTTTCCGATTTCGTTATGTATATACCTGCGTTACCACCTGTCGTACTCCCTGTATCAATATGTAGTACTTTACCTCTAGCCATGAATATAACTCTCAACATTGTCTTAGTCAAATCGAACCCGAGTGCTAATACACCATCACGGTACTCAATACCTTCCACGTAGTGCCATCCATAAGATATTAGTGTCTTCCATGACGTACCATCATAAATACCGATCAGATTACCATACTCAAATATACATACTATCCTACCGTCATCAAGAACAGTTATGCCTTGAGGGTATGAAGCGTCCGTAGGACCGTCAATTTCCTCAACTACGTTACCGTTCTCATCTAGCTTCCTCACCTTATTCTCAACAAAATCACATACATAGAAGTATGTACCATCATACCATACAGAAGCAATATCACTTCCAGCACTTACTGGTATCCTCTTCTCTAGTTCTTTAGTCCTGTAATTAAATATCCATATCTCTTTCTCAGTACCTGTAGAACCGTTCCAGTACTCTACGGGAAGTATTAGTTTGCCTTTGTAGTAGTATGGATCACCTATATGGTTCTGATTGCCTGTGAAGTACCCCCTCATGTCTATTTCATCTATTTTCTCCCAAGTCCTTACGTCAAATACTACTATACCATCCTGTACCGATATGAATATCTTGTACTTATCATCACCATCACCTAGCGTAAAACCTTGAGGATGCCCACTACCGAATGGTTGCACGTCAAAGTGTTTCGCAAACACGGGGAAGAAGAAGTCAAGCACTTCCTTCGTTATTGAGCCGAGATCCGTGAATCCTGATAGGTCGCTCCAATCATATATTTCAGCAAGTCCCTCAGTCTCTACAGGTGTACCCTCATATACGTAGTAATCACCAGCACTTGGGAAGTTGATAAGCACGAGAGCTTTACCAATTGCCGGTAATTTTGCAATAATCTTATATTGAATAACATTACCGTTAGAATCCTTTATTACTGGTGAATCAGTATTTACAAGTACTAACCTCTTACCACTAGCACTACTACTTATTTTCTCAATTAATACCTCAGACATATATGATCGTCCCCCCTATTTTATCATTAGGATACAAACTTTATATTCTAATGGTTAAGTTTACTTTACCGCACTAATTATTACCGCTATTATTAGCACTACTATAGCTACCCACACTATGTACTGCATTGAGTTCATTAGAGCGTTTATTAGATCTTGCCAAGGACTAGGTGGTGGTGGACCACTTACCTCTACCGTGAATGTCTTTTCATCATCTATGTTTCCCGTGTATGAGTTCTGCACGCTTATCTTCCATGTATATGATCCTGCATAGGAGGGTGCTTTACCGGTTAAGTATAGGGTGTATTCAGCATTCACATCAATTGATGGTTGGGCGTAGTCCTGCCTATTGCCTTCGTGATCATACATTGTCACGTAACAAGTAAATGCTTGCTGACCGTCATTCTTTATCGTTACCTTGACTTGGAATTCCTCATCAGCGTTTACCTGAACCTTAATTGGATAATCTACTATTACGAAATGTGGTTCACCACCTGAGGTAACGTTAACTGTTAATGGCTTACTATCATCTACTGTAGAGGTTGTCTTGTTATATACTTCGAGCGTCCATGAGTAGGTACCCTCACTAGCCGGTGCCGTGCCGTGAATCCAAAAAGTTAGTTGAACTCCA
>Ga0190363_1000733_pt1 | contig 19590 bp, 21 predicted proteins | sample 48721867_MG_FD_161272 | JGI IMG/M metagenome (GOLD analysis project Ga0190363, IMG submission 161272) | Hydrothermal vent microbial mat bacterial communities from Southern Trench, Guaymas Basin, Mexico - 4872-18-6-7_MG | ecosystem: Environmental > Aquatic > Marine > Hydrothermal vents >... | reverse complement strand
GGCTGAAAGATGTTTGGGAAAGGTTGACCTATATTTATGGAGTAATGGTAGATGGATATATATTAATTCATCAGAAATATACTATAATATGGCAAACTTTTGCTGGAAGACCAGTAGAGAAGGAACATATATGTTTAAGGCGGTATGGAGTGGGGATTCACTACGCTTTGCTTCTGAAAGCAATATATTTAGCTTAACTGTATTTGCTAGAAATCTATCTGTAACATTTGAGATAGTAGATAGTCGTGGCAGAATTCTCTATGGATCTAAAATTATTATAGAAAATAAGACATATGATACGAGGCAGGGCAGATTATCCCTAGTTTTAAGAGACAGTGTATATAATATTAGTGTTATTTGGAAAAATGTATTAATATATCGGGGATATTTGAATATAAGTAGAGAAGACACGTATAGAATTAAATGTAGGGTGTATGATTTAACAGTAAAGCTTGTTGGATGGATATATAATCCAATAATAGATGAATCTGTATATATTGAGGGAAATGATATAAAGATGACACAGATATCGAATAAGGCTGGAGAAGTATACTTTAAACAGCTTCCAATGGGAAACTATACTTTAAAAACAAGTATACATGAAGAAAAAATATTTTTGGATAGAAATATGATTGTAGAGTTAAGATATCCTCCACCATGGGAGGAAATAAAAATTGCATTAATAATCATTATAATTATTATAGCAGTCCTACTGATTTTAAGAAGATATGTGAAAATAGAAATAGTAATAGAAAAGGAGGAGGAAACATCTAAAGAAAATAATTCTCGAAGTAAGTGAGATGGATTAAATATTAATATTTGATAAATGTATCTTTTTTGGTGAAATATATGTATGTTTCATGTAGAGATGCTATTATAAGGAGTATTGGATTTGATCTAGTTGGAGGATTAAGCTGGCTTGAAATAGATAGTTTTGAAATGAAGCTGGATAGAAATTATAGGAATGCATTTGAATATGATTTAAAGAAGGATTTAGAAGAGTTTAAAAAAATCTTATCAGAGAATGATTTCACTGTAAACTGTATTTTATTGGCAAATGATTTGGGTAGAGATCTTAGTTTAGAGGCAAAATATGTTTTAGATGCTATTGATATAGCATCTAAATTAAATGTAAGGGTTTTGAGGATAAATGCTATTATGAGGGAGATTGAGGGCTATACTTTGGATAAATATGTGAAGAGAACATTAGAGTTTATAGATATTGTTAAGAACCGGTTAAGGGAGACAAACATGTGTCTAGCTGTAGAAAATCATGGTGTAGTATCAAATAACTTTGATTATCTAAAAAGGGTTTTAGATGCAACAGATCCAGAGATATTTGGAGTAACGCTTGATACTGGAAACTTCTATTGGTATGGATATCCCATAGATATTGTCCATAAAATTATCGAAGAAATTGCAGATAGAGTTAAACATACACATATGAAAAATGCTGTTGCAAAAAATGGTAGAAAAAATGTTAAGAGAAATGTTGGAGAAATAGTTATGGCACCTTTAGATAAAGGTGATGTAGACCTGGAAAAAGTAGTAATGACCTTATATAGGAAGGGATATAGAGGAGACCTTACAATAGAAGATGAATCATTAGGCAGATTTAAAGCTGAAGAAAGAAAATATATAGTTAGAAATGATGTCAAATACTTGAAGAAAATATTAGATAAAATTCTTTAACTCCACACAGTAAATTATTCTTATAGGTACATATGAACATACTTACATATGGGAAAATATATATTTTTATTTCTAATAATTTGGTGGTTTGATGGTTTTAAAGGTAAATATTGATGAGAAACTTGAGCTTAGGTTTAGAGAACTTGCTATGAAGAAATTCGGATACTCTAAAGGCGCATTAAGTAGAGCTCTTGAAGAAGCAATTATTAAATGGATTTCCGATACAGAGTCCGAAGAATATGTTTTGAGGGAGATCCTGTTGAAGCTATAGATGGTCTTCTAGCCGAAATAGATATAGATTCCGTAGAACTACAGCATAGGATTAAAGATATATGGTATCGAGGATAAGAGAACATGTATCCTGATTGATACAAATATATTTCTAGAAGTATTGCTCAAGGAAGTGGTTAATAGAATATAGGTTAGTCTTGACATCATTATGGCTAGTATAGCGTAAAATAAACATAAATGATATATCAATTTATATATAATGCTTTATCCATATGCGAGGTGTCACATATTTATCCCATCCAATATATACTTTTGCTCCATATATATGAATTACAAATACCTAAATGGTCTCAGTAAGGATTTCCCTTCACATAGGCTAAATAAAATATATCAGCCAATATGCAATTATGGGAGAAATTAGAGATATAATAATATATATTAAATATATTAACAATTATCAATACTAACTACCCTAATTAGAAGCGAGGTTAAAGATAAAGGTTGAGACGATTGAATAGGCTTGAAAGAATTGCGAGAAAAACCGTTAAGGGGGGATTCTATCTATTATCTGGAAATATTATATCATTGATATTGCTGGCGTTGGCATCTATAGTTGTAGCTAGATTGCTGGGGCCGGAAAAATATGGATTATATGCATTAGTATTTATTGGTCCATCGATAATTACATCTATAATTAATTTGGGCCTGCCTGCAGCTATAACTAGATATACATCATTATACCGGAGTAAAAATATGGTAAAAAATGCTATTGGAATTGCAAGTATAGGATTAAAATTTAGATTTATTATGTCATTAGCAGGCTTTACACTATCCCTTCTTTTATCAGATATGTTTGCATTGATGATAAATAGACCCGATGCAAGTCTATATATTAAAGTTGCATCAATAATAATTTTAGGAAACATGATCTTTACAGCGATACAGAATACCTATCTAGGATTCGATGAAATGATATATGCTTCAATAAACATGGTTATCCAGGCAACAACTAAACTTATATTAACACCAATACTCATATTAATTGGATTTCAGTTACTTGGAGCAATAATCGGACATATTTCAAGCTATATTATAGCAACCATCATAGGAATACTAATAGTATATCGGAAAATATTTAATATTAATAATGATGGGAAAACGAAGTTTATGGATGGTCTAAAGACAATGTTATCCTATAGTTTACCACTATATTTCTCTACATTGATAAATAGTATGATTATGCAGTATAATAATATTGCTCAATCATGGTTTGCATCAAACTTTCAGATAGGAAATTTTAAGGTTGCAGTAAACTTTCTATCACTCCTAACGGTATTAACTACACCTATATCTTCAACTCTTTTCCCAGCATTCTCAAAGTTTAGTATAGATGAGGATAGAGATGATTTAATGGAATTCCTAAAGTATTCTGTAAAATATACTTCAATGATATTGATACCTGCAACAATTTTTGTAATGTTTTTATCAAGAGAATTAGTCTCTATAATATATGGTTCAAGCTATACCTTATCGCCACTATACTTAACAATATATGGTATAAGCTATCTATATACATCTATATCAATAGTATTATCAAGCTTTTTAAACGGCATTGGCAAGACAAAGACAATTTTGTGGGGAAATATTCTCGGAATAATTATGACAATTCCACTCACATATATACTTGGATACCTGTACAATATAATTGGAATAATAATATCAATCCTAATAGTAAATCTATCAATATGCATATACTATGCCCATATAGTTAAGGCAAAATATGGTATGGAGATCGGGCTCAAGACAATCCTAAAAATATTTTCAACTGCATCAGTATCGGCTATACCAATAATATTTATAAAAAACTATGTATTAAACCCGATCTTAACATTGGTTTCATGTGGAACAATATATTTATTAATATATTTAACAATGACTCCGATGGTGAAAATAGTTGATAAAAAAGATTTGGGGAGAATAAGGATGCTTACAAGAGATATAAAAATAATATATCCAATGATTCAGAAAACCTTGAGATATGAAGAAATAGTTATAGAAAAATTAGGTTAAATTTAGATAAATATCTGTCATGAAATCTATAATTTACGCTGGCCTCATTAAAAGATATCTAGATGAAAATATATAGGTATCATTATTCCCTAAATCTTTTCATATACTTTTAATAGCTCTATAGACACAAGGCAAATTTATAAGAAAACCGAGAATTCTGAGAGAACAAGTTCTAACAAACAGAAAAATTGAAATAAAATACTTGATAGGATGAACGCCGTCTTCCAAGATTCTAGAACATAAAAAACGAAAAACTTATTAAAAAATATAGATTACATAATTTATTAATAATAAATATAAATACATCCTAATGATTAGGTGCGTGACATGAGTAAGGATCAGATAATTGGAGTAGCGATACTTATTGGCAGTATTGGTGGAATATTAATATACTTCTATCTAGTATTTCTATCCACATGGATTTTATTAACCATGCAGTTGACTGCATTTATAGCTGTTGCAGGTGTACTTGGAATACTTGCATGGATAGGATATACGCTTGCAACAACACCTCCACCGAAACCGATAGAGGAGATAGAGAAGGATTTGGAAAAAGAGTTGAAAGAGGTAGAGAAGGAAACTAAGGAGGAAGGAAAGGGAGAAGAGAAGAAGGAAAGGAAGGCGGAAGAATAAATATGAAGGCAGTAATATTGGCTGGAGGACTGGGTAGAAGGTTGAGACCTCTTACAGATGATACTCCAAAACCATTGTTAAAGGTGTCTGGGAAACCGATAATTGTATGGCAGATCGAATGGCTTAAAAAACATGGTATTGATGAGATAATTATATGTGCAGGATATCTTAGGGAGAAAATTATAAAGGAGCTTGGAAATGGATGTAAATATGATGTGAAAATAGGATATGTCGTTGAGGATCAGCCTCTTGGAACTGGTGGAGCAATTAAAAACACAGAAATATTTCTGAGAAATGAGATAGGATTTTATATTTTAAATGGAGATATATTGACAAATCTTGATCCTAATGAGTTGAGAAGTATTGGTGAAAAATATATTGGTTCAATAGCGTTGGTTCATTTAAAGTCTCCCTATGGTATAGTTGAGATAAGGGGTGAGGAGATAGTAAGATTTAGGGAGAAACCTTTAATAAAAGAATATTGGATAAATGCTGGAATATATTATTTTAAGCCACAAATATTTAAATATCTACCAGATAGGGGGGATATAGAGAAGGAAACATTCCCAATATTGGCCGAAAAAGGTTTACTGAGAGCAGTAAAATATGAAAATGTTTTCTGGAAAAGCATAGATACCTATAAAGATTTACAGGAAGCGGAAAAATATATATGATAAATGTTATACCCACTCTTCAATTGAGTCTCCTTAGAGGTTTAAATGGGTAAAGGATTAAGACTAATATTAATAATTATAGTAATAATATTAATAAGCAACTTTAACTGTATTTATAGGTAGAGAATTTCTGTCAAAAACGATGTAATATTATCAGTTGAAAAAGATAAGGATAATTATAGGGTTGGAGAACTAGTTGAAATAAAGGTAAGCTTAAAGGAGGGTAGAATAATTTTCAAGGGTACACCTATGGCAATCATATTTTGGGGAGGCCGTTGAAGGGTAGGGATATAGCGATACAACTATTAGGTTCAGATGGAGAAACACTATATGTAGACTGGGGAAAACAGATAAAAATGAGGAAACAGTATTTAGGATAAAGATAAGCGATACATGGAAGACTGGAACATATATAATCCATGCAGTAACATCTGGAAAACATATAACGAAAACATTCAAAGTAGAAAAAACCTAATAATATTGTTAAATATAAATATAAAATTTTATTGATTATCAGGTAGCGGGGTATGAAGCTAGAAATAATTCGACCAACTGTATTCAAGTATTTAGAGAAATTTTTATCCCATACTTTCACTCATATTCCTATTAGGCTGGAGCCAGATAATAAATAGTTTTCAAATAACATACTATACATTGGATGGAGGACTCGCTCAGAAAATATTAGATTAAATGTTGAGGTTTTGAAGAAGGATTGAGAACTTCGATGATATTATTGATGTATTTAATGATATTGATATTGTTCTTCATTTTGCTACTAATCCTGAGGTTAGGGTTAGTACTACTCATCCTAGGATCCATTTTGAGGAAAATATTTTATCTACTTTTAATTTACTTGAGGCTATTAGGAAGAATGATGTTAAGTATCTTGTTTTTGCATCTTCTAGTAGTGTTTATGGTGAGCCTGATCGTATTCCTGTTTCTGAAAATGATCCAGTTAAACCTGTTTCTGTCTATGGTGCTACGAAGGCTTCCTGTGAAAATCTTATATATGCTTATAGTATGTTGTATGGTATAAAGTCTCTTTGTTTAAGGTACGCTAATGTTGTTGGCCCTAGACTTAGACATGGAGTTATATATGATTTTATAATGAAATTGAAAAGAGATCCTAGAAGACTTGAGATACTTGGAGATGGGATGCAGACTAGAAGCTATATTTATATTGATGATGCTGTAAACGCTACAGTTTTTCTCGCCGAGAAAATTACTAAAAATTTCGATGTCTATAATATTGGTTCTATAGATTGGATTACTGTTAACGATGTTGCAAGAATAACTGTAGAAACCCTTGGACTGAAAAATGTTTCTTTCAGCTATAAGCCTATACTTCATGGTGTTGGATGGAGAGGTGATGTTAAGAGGATAGCTCTTTCAATAGAAAAAATGAAGAAAACTGGCTTCACTCCAAAATTTAAGAGTAGAGAAGCTGTGGAAAAGACTGTAGAGTCTTTTATGAAAGAATTATTTTAGTATTGGAATATTTGTTAAACAGTACTCTAAGTAATTTTGTATTTTAGGATTATTCCAAATTAGAGAAATCATATTTTATAAACTAATATATATATATGATTACTTAGTTTCTTAAGATCATGTCTAGGGTTTTGAGCAGTGGGGTCTTGCTTAGTTTCTATTATGAAAAAGTTCTAAACCTTCAATAAATCTTATTCTAAACGATAAGATGGATGTTTAAAACCCGTTCTTAATGCTTCAATATATCCTTTATTCCTTCCATGACTTACTACGATAGCCTTATGCTTTATTTATATGCTGGTATAATTAAGCTAATCATATATAATCTATATATGGATAAGATTTATTTTAATTTTATAGTGAAATAAGAATAAATGTGTAAACTTTATCATATAAGAAGAAAAGGTTTGTAAAATTGTATAGATTTGTGAAGATTTTAGCCTTATTATGGAAAAATTAAAAGAATACTAATAATCTCAATAACATACTAACTAACATTTTGGACGGCTTCTTCATTTATATAAAGTTTATATATTCTCAATATATAGTAGTATTGAGGTTTTGTGATGTCTGTGGCTGAGGTTTTACTTATCGTACAAACATCTAGTTGTAAAACATTGGCGTCTACTATAGCTGCATTGGATGTTGGGAAGCATATGGATTTTATGGAAAGAATGGGTTTAATTATTGATAGTGATGTTCTCTTAAGGCTCAAAAAAGCTTTTTCTGATGTTTTAGCTAAGGAAGTTTCTTATGCGTTAAATGCCGAGTCTATTGAAGTTTTAAGGGAGAGATATCCATATCTAGTTGAAAACTTTCTTAGCCGTATTTATTTTCCCCTATTCCAAGTATCTAATAGACTTTTAAAACAGTTATCTACTGATAAAGACTTTGAGGAAATCTATTTAAAGTTAGTTAAATCTGTAGCGGAGGATCTTAGGAGAACGAACTACAAGTATTCTGAAGACTTAATATATGCTTTGTCATTGCTTGCTGAGAGAGACTTATGGCTGGTTAGACGGGTATCAGAGATGGGTCTCGACATATTTGTGAAGAAGCTTATTAAAAGAGGTCTTAGAGAATCTCTGGAGGCGACAAGCTATATGTTATATGCTATGTTTTCCTGGATTTCAGCATCTTCGGCAGTTCTAGGTCTTGTGGACAGATTTAAGTGGAATAATGTTGATGTATTGACTAAGTGGAGTCGCCATTATGCTGAAGAACTTGATATCTATATAGATACGCTGGATACCATATTGGATGATGAAGTCTACGGTAATCTAAAGTCTTTAGGTTTAAATGTTGAGGGCTAAGACCTTGACTTGCATTATTGAAATGTAAAGACAGGTAAAGAAATTTTGTCTAGGATATAATGGAAATGCAAAGAAAATTCTCATGAGAATAAATGAATTATCTCATAACCCTATATGTGAAAAAGATTGAAGGGAAAACTGAAGAAATTTTGCGAGCAAGGATAGGAGGATATAGAATTATCTATATGTTAATGAAATGCAGAGTTATCGTGGTGCGAGTAGGCAGAAGAAAGAGTATATATGATAGGTTTAAGTAATACTTCTTTAAATTATTTTTAACTCCTATTCTCAGCAATCTTTATACAAATCTTAAATATCTTAAGCCATCTGTAGGCAATCTTAAACAATATATTTATGTTGTGGTTTTCCCTTCAAATTCTCGATATATGTTATTTCTTTCTACCATATGATTTCTATTTTCTCTTTTCCTGCAACATATGTTAGGTCTTTATCACCTGATAATATGGGGGCTTTTCTTTTATGGGCTAAAGCTATTACTGTTGAGTCAATAATGCTCAGTTTTCTTGATCTAAGAGCTTCGTCCTCAGCTTTCCTTAGAATCTCGTCGCCTCTAACTTTTATTTCAGCTGCATCCATGTAATCTTTGAAAGTTAAATTCACTATTTTAAAATAGTTTTTCAAATATGTTATAACTTCTTCAAGATTTTTGAGCCCAGGTATCCTACCTCTCAACCAGTGTATCATATATTCATAGGCAACTGTTGTGGGGAGTAATCCCTTAACTAATCCTTTGCGTATATTCTCTAGTACTCTACTTGCATTTTCACCTACTTCATCATAAACTATGGCTAAGAGAACATAAGTATCAATAACTACTTCTTTAACTTTCTTCGACTCCAAAACACATCCTCCTCACGATCAAGCTCTAGCTCCGCCTCCTCGGCTGAACCCATACCCTTACCACAACCCCATACTCTATTCCATAGATCAAGAGGCTTCAAAACAATTCTATCATCTTCTATAAAAACCTTCAACAGCATACCCTCCTCAACACCAACTTTATCCCTAATACTCTTAGGTAAAACAATGATACCCTTCTTATAAATCCTAACAACGCTCACAAAACCACCAAATAATTTAGATGGTTAAACTTATTAATAAGTTTAACCTTATACCAAATCAAAATTAATAAAAATCTAACTATCCATAAAGTCACTATCATCTAAATCTTCTTAATAATTATGAAGAATAGGTATATTAAAATATATAAATATTCTTAAATGCTACTGAAACTATAGTTATGTCTTTCCCTAAGAATTGGGGTTAACTTGTATAAGGATCCTTAATAAAAGTCTGGTCCATAGCTATAATTAAAATATTTGAGATAATTGGATTCTTGGTCAGTTTAATTTCATTATTATCAATAGGTTTTTCATCGAATTTTAGGTATTAGGTTTAATAATTTAAATTTTAAGTATATGAATTTCTAGTTACCCTAGATATAAGTAACGTCGAAATAGATATATAAGGGGATAAAATTTATTTGGTGAAGGTAGGTATTAGGTTACTATTAATGTTGTATAGGGATGGTGGATGGGTTATACTGTTGTGAAGGTTAGGGTTTATAATCCGAGTGATGGGTCTAAGAGTTTAGATCTAGAACTTCTTGTTGATGCTGGTTCAACATATACTTGGATAAGAAATGATAGATTGGTGAGGCTGAATATTAGTCCTATAGGTAGGAGAAGATTTAGGACGATTGAGGGTAGGATTATTGTGAGAGAGATTGGTGAAGCAGTTGTAGAGTGTATGGGTAGGAGGGCAACAACTATTGTGGTTTTCGCTGAGAAGAGTGATAGTGAGGTTCTTGGACTTCATGCCTTAGAGGGATTGGGACTTGAGATTGATCCTATTACTAGGCAGTTAAAAGAGGTTGAAGCCATATTAGCTCTCTGAGAACACATTATTAATACATATAATATTAAGCTAATTTATGAGGTTAAATTATCTATGCTAAATATTTTTAAAGTCTTTTTGATTATAATATCTATCTTCATGTCCTCAATTTTTATTAACTAATTTGTGAATCAAAATTATATAGATGTATATAGAAGGTATTTTTATAAGTCAGGATTTTAACCTAAAGCATTATAAGAATTTTCATAATAGTTGATGGAATTCTTTCGAATACTCTTAAATTTAATATATGGAGGAATGTAAGGTAAGAGAGAGATACGGAAATGTATTTAAATATTGAATGATGATTATATTGTGAAATATATGTCTGTTGGTAGGGAGCTTTTAAAGGAATTGAGGGAGAATGAGGATTTGAGAAATGAATTAGCCTTAGAACTTATGCCGGTTTTATTTAAAAATAGACGGCTTAGACTAACAGTTTTAACATCACTTTATCGTGATATAGCGACAAAAAATGATATGAGGGAACTTAGAAATAGAATAAATTTATTAGGGCAGAGAGTTACTAGAATCGAGGGTCAGCTAAACCTATTTATAAAACTATTCATAGTATTTAATCTACCAATATTATTGGGAATAATAGGAATATTGCTGAAAATGATATTTATATAGAAATAAGGGTGCTGTCAACTTAATCGCCTACTTATATCTGCATCCCATTCTCTTGCATTTCTTTTATCTTCTTTCTCAACTCTTCACCAACTCTTGATTAAATTGATTTAGTATCTTCCATATTTTTCTACGGTTTTGACCATTGCCTTTAGGTTCTCGATTTTTGCATTTGCGGGTACCTCATCGCCTGTTGTTAAGACATAGCCTCCGCCTTCCATTCCTTCTTCTAGACAGCGAAGCGTCTCCCTTTCAGCGTCCTTGACGCTGCCGAAGGCTAGAATAACAGGGTCAAAATTCCCCATAATGCATATCTTCTTCCCGTAAAGCTTTTTCGCTTCCTTTAAGGTTATGTTGCTTTGCCGCTCGAAGGGTTCAATGTAATGTGGTTTGGCCTCTAGTGCTATTGGAATTTGATCTCTAATTTTACCGACCATATAAAAGCCTATATATTTATTGGCTTTTCTCACCATTGATGTTATCTTTTTTAGGTCTGGAAGTATCCATTCCCTAAAGTGGGCTGAGCTCATATCAAAGGAGCCCCAAACATCATAGTAGAGCACTTCTGAGGGCGATTCTATAAATGCTTCTACTTCTTTTACCTTAACCTCTTGAAGGATATTTAGAACATCTCTAACGATCTCCGGTCTTCTGTAGAGGTCAAGTAAGAGATTTTTGAGGCCGCGAACTCCGCAGAGATGGCTGAAACAGCAATCGGCGCCTACGCTTGGCACTCCCTCATCCCCTATCGTCCTATGCGCTTTTATCACTTCATTGATATTGGGCTCGGCTAGCTCAATGAACTTTTCAAGATAAGCCTGGTAGATCTCATAGTCCTTCTCGGTCTTTATGAAATATTCGATTGTCCTTGATAGGGCTGGATCGGAGGGAATTATCCCATACATTACTTTGGAGGTAAGACTGCCTATCGGCGTCTTAATGATATGCTCATAAACCTTTCGGGTGTCCTTCCTCTCTATTAGCCGAGACTTTCTTCCCCATCCACTTGGCCACTTCACATCAAAGCTAATGTTGAGTGGCCCCCTAAACCATATTGACCCGATTATTTTATGCACGTCGAAGACCGCCCTCCACCCCGTACGACCTAGGAGTTTACAGGCAAAACGATTATGGATGAGGGGGGCAACGGGAACTATATCTGGAGTTTCCCCTCGAACTGCCGTAAGAAATCTTTCCTTCTTATTCACGCAGATTACCACCTGCTGGAGGATATCTTAAATATAATTTACAAAAATATATTTATTAGCATTCAAATATTTCATATATAGGTATTTGTAAGCATGTTTCTAAAATATAGTAAAATATGTAGAGGGAGAGAAAGTAGACAACTTCATAACAAATAGTGTGGAGCAAAGATATAGGAAGACATTTAGAGACCTATTGGATAAAACCCATAGACTTCGCTAATATTTTTATGAAGAAAATCTAGATAGAAAAACCTTTGAAGAAAGGTGGAGGCAGTAGGATATCTCGAAAAGGTAAGAAAAATAGTGTTTTAAACATCTAACTTAAATTATATTTAGCCAACTTTGGATACGGTGTTTCCATAAACCTTCCCTTATCTTTATCATATCCAACTATATTGGCTCTGAAACTATAATATATTTCCCTTTATATTTTGGATCCCCTGATAATCTATATAATTATTTTCTGTAATTATTGATTTAATCCAAAATATATTGGGAGCTATAATTGGAGAAAAAGCTACTTTACAACAGAAATTCGTAAGATATCTGATGTGATAGATAGTGAAACCCTAGTGAGAATAACATTAAAATAATTTGAATCATTTATCCCCCTTTCTTATAAACTTTTATTTATCTCATTGATACTATAATTCAAACTTACCTTTATATCTATGATGCTATGACCTAATTTATACTAGCTATTATATAGCTGCTCTGCTAGAAATGTTTATAAATATTTGGAATTATTTAGATTTGGGGTTTGGATGGATTCTTTGAAGGAGGAGTTTTTAAGGCTTTTGGAAAAAGATATGGAGTTTAGATATGCTGTTGCAGGCAGACTAGGAATACTCGAAGTACTGAGAAAACTAGACACCATAGCAGAGGAGCAGACAAAAATATGGAAAGAAATAGAAAAACTTAGGGAAGAACAAGTCAGGTTTAGGGAGGAGCAGACAAAAATATGGAGGGAAATAGGGAAGCTTAGAGAGGAGCAGACAAAAATATGGAAAGAGATTGAAAAGCTTAGGGAAGAGCAAACTAAGATATGGATGGAAATAGGAAAGCTTAGAGAAGAGCAGACAAAGATTTGGAGGGAGATTGAGAGGTTGAGGAGGGATATGGTGGAGGGCTTTAGTTTGGTTAATAGGCATATTTCTGCTCTGGGTGCTAGATGGGGTTTGATGTCTGAGGAGGCTTTTAGGGAGGGGCTTAAAGGTATTTTGGAGAAGGAGTTTGGAGTGAGGGTTGAGAGATGGAGCTGCTACGATGATCTAGGCCTAGTATATGGATATCCAAGCACGGTTGAGGTAGATATAGCAGTTAAAGATAATAAAATTCTATTGATAGAAATTGCATCACATATAAAGACATCCGATGTCTACGAGTTCAAGAGAAAAGCAGAACTATACAAAAAGAAGGCTGGAAAAAAGCCCAACAGACTCCTAATAGTAACACCATACGTGGAGGAAAAAGCATTAGAAGCGGCTAAAAGACATGGAATAGAAATATATACTAAAGTTTAATGATAGATTTATTCTTCCAGTATATATGAAAAGTGGCCTTAAACTATATGGAGAGAGATTAATGAAATTTAGACTTATTTAATCTTTGGTGAGTAATAAATATTCTATTTATCTGAGAAATTTAGACGCTTTAACAGTAAATATATTTGGAGTATTAAAATTATTGTTTGTTAAAGTAAGGTCTATTTATATTGTTATAGTCATTAATTATTATAATGTGTAGTATTCGTATTCAAGCTTATTTTATATTGGTTGTAACATGGATCTATCAACTTTTAATAGAAAATATTTTGGAAGATTAAGGATAGCTCCATAACTATAGGCCGACTAGAAATATCATTGAGAAAATGGACAAATTATTCTCAGAATTAATGAAATAAATTCTAAACCTATATATAGATTGCAAATATTAAATGGTCTTTGAGATTATCTGCAAATATCTTTATTCTCCCCTTTAGCATTAGCTTCTTCCAAATTTCATATGTGGTGTAATAGTCTTCTATTGTAGGGAAGATAATGTCTCCCTTAAACCTAAATATTCTAATATACTTGGATATTCTATAAGCGTAGCTACTGCAATAGCTTTATTTATAACCTCTCTATTACTAATTCTATTAATAGCTATACTTGTATCAAGTATAAAATAAATGATAAGGTTTAGATTTGTTACTGTTTTCTTTTATATAGTTTTTTAATTATTTTGTTTGGATTATATAGTTTTAAACCTAGTTCTGTAAGTCTTTTAAAATGTTCGTCAAATGTTGCTAGAGATAGATTATTTATAATACATATTGATGCGATTAGAATATCTGGATCAGGTATCACTATACCTTTCTTGAATAATGTAAAATATATTTCTGATGCTTTTTTAATAGACTGGTTTGTAAATCTAATTATATAGAATAGTTTTTCAAGCATGTCTTTAGCTTTCTCCAGGTCTCTACCTAAAATCCCTATTCCTCTCAAATATTCATATAATGTTAGTTCCGTTATATAGAATTCATCTATGAATGGATTAACGTATTTTAAAAGCTTTCTTCTAGCCAATTCTATTAAAATACTTGTATCTAGACACGCTCTCTCCAACTTTCTCTACCTCTCCTCAATAGATTCTTTAATAATTCTGCCTCACTCTCATTAAGCTCCAATATATCTATATCTTTAATAACGGTTTTATGGGAGGATAGAAGGGAGAGGAGAAATTCGTCCCACGATACCCTTTTCTTCACTCTCATTTCATATACTTTTTTGGCCTTCTCCATAACCCGTTTTGTAGAAGACTTTACACTAATGGTTGTAATCTTCATAATCCACTCATTTAATTATAATTATAATTACTATATAAGATTATCTTTTATGGAAATTAATAAGAAAATGAGATCCCTTTATTTATTAGTGAAATAACAGAGAAATTTTATGTATTCTTTTACGGATACAAATACGTAGGAGATAAGGTTCTTCCTAAGAGTTATAGAATTAGATTTGACTTATATAATCTCGATAGAAATTTGGCCTATAATATCATCGAAGTTTCGAGATAATCGGATCTTTAGCTGTTAATTCGATTACTACTAGAAGTAGCTAAAAGACATGGAATAGAAATATATATTAAAGTTTATTGATAGGAATGAGACCGTCCAAAATGCTTTTTGAGTCAATATATTTGTTGAAATTGTTGTTGATGGCTTGATTCTAGCCATATTAGTCCTCCTTAATATATTGGACGGTCTCGATAGGAATGGATGAAATATTCTTAAAGTTAAGTGAATTGATATGTTCCTAGAACCCTAGATGAAAAAGATTGAAGGGAAACTGAAGAATTTTGTCGAGTGAAAATAGGAGGATATAGAATTATCTATATGTTAATGAAGTGTAAAGTTATCGTGGTGCAAGTAGGTAGAGGGGAGACTAGTAAAGTTATATTATATTCTTAAGCTTTTTGATCTTAAATTTAGGGTTTGATATTTGAATAATGTTTTGAAATGATCTTTTATTAGATATTTCTAGAATGTCTTTGTCTTCTGTTACTAAGACTTCGGCTCGGTTAATGGTTGATGAGAGGATAAGACAGTCTATAAAATCGTTTTAATATCATCCTAAGCTTAAAGGCTGTTAATAGTATAGAGGTATCATGAATAAGTATCCTTTCTATCCTATCATCGTATAGAAGGGCTCTTATACCTTTAGATACTTTTTCAGAGTTAAATAGTTTCAGCCACAATGTATTTACATCCTTGGTTGAGAGTTCAAAAAGGGTGATTTCGCTTATCAGAACTTGATATCCCTCTTTAATTAACTCAATAATAATGTTCCATGAAATATTCTTAACGGAAATTCCTATAACTGTAGAAAATATGTAGTATCTAAAGTTGATTGGCCTAAACTCTCATTTTGCTTTAATGGGCAATGTTGCTAGCCGATAAGAGTGTATGTTATTTAATTTGACTATAAAAGTGTTTTATGTATTTGTCCATGATGTGGGTGTAGTTTTTGGCTATTTCTAGTTTTGTTAGTAATTTTTGGAGTTTTTTCTTCTTTTTGTTTAGGAGAATAAGGATTTTTAGTATGTTTAGGTAGTGAGATTTTAGAGCGTTTTCTTTTTTAGCTAGTTTTTCAATTTTTTCTAGGCTTTTTACTACCCATATATATTTTATTGTTGTTTTACTGTTTATTTCTTTTTGGAATAGAGCTATTAGTGCATATTTTACCTTCTCTGGTCTGATTTTGAAGAGTTTTATTAGTTTGTCTCTAATTATATCAATAGAGGCATTGCTTTTAAGGTATAGTATTGTAGCTAGTGTGGCGCTTTTTTCTTCTAGTAATTCGGCTAATTTATAGGAATTATTTGTGTTTATCCAGACGGTGTAGAACAATGCTTTTTCGAAGTTTCCTTGATCTATTGTTTCTTTGATGAGGTTATATGCTTCATTTAAATTTAGTTGGTTTATACTAGTGATCTCGATTTCTGTATTTCTATATTTTGGGATTTTAAATCCCATTTTCATTAAATCTTCTTTTAATATTTCACCAATTTCTTTATTCTTTGATGTTATGCGGGAAATTAGATGTAAGAGTTTTTCTTCCGGTGTAGCAAGCGTTAATGGATCATTTGCTATAGCTAGAGGCAAGATGGATAGTATTTTGTAGAGGCATTTTAGTTTTCCTATCGTAGCACAGTAGTTGTATATGTCTATGAGTTTTTCGAGTGTCCAGTTGAATTCTTCTAGTTTTAAAAGGCTAAAATATAGTGTTAGATAATCCTTTTCTTTTAGTTTAAAGTTTATTTTAGATTTCTTAAAAAATTCTTTGGTCTTGGCGAAGAGTTCTTCATTTTCCTCAATGATTTCTAGACTTCTTGAATATAGTTTTTGTAGATGTTTAAATTCGCTTTCACTAAAGTCGTTTATGTTGAAATTGTTTAATATTATGTTCCACAGCATTTCAATTGAGCTGTAGGCTGTATAGAAGTCATATTTAACTTCCGTGATGGAAATAGATAATTCTAGTAGCTCTAGGATACCTCCCTTAATTTTTTAACATTTTCTTTAATTGATTTCGCGAGTAATGTAAGTGAGTAGATTATGCCTACAGCCTCAATTAAGTTAGTGTATCCTCCGTTTTTCATATAGTCGTTTAGAAAGCATGAAGCTCTCATGATTTGAGATTTAAAAAGCTTTTTAATGTCTATTTTAACTTCGAGTGGAATGGTGGCTGTTATTAGTGAAAGTATTGCTTTGAATTCAGAATCGCCCTCTGTATATTTTCCCTTTTCGAATGCATATTTTAAGGCTTTAACATGTTTGCAGTCAAATCCTACTAGGCATGTACAGTCTCCAGTATTTTGCTCTAGATCTAGAATAGTTCTATAAGTGGCTCTACCAACAACTACTCCATAAAGCTTTTTCTTGTGTTTAACGAGTGAGATTATTCTATCTAGATAATTTTTAAATTCTGTTTCCACAAATTTATATTGTTTTTCTAGTTAATAAATTGTATTGTATATAAAAATTATCTAGACAGCATTGGATTTAGACTGCTTTGGGTTACATATTTTTTGTAGGTAATTTACTAACTCAGCCTATATCGAGACCATTTAATAATTTTTCCAATCTACATATAGGTTAAGCCTATTGAATGATCTCGCCTATATCATAAAATTTTACAGTAGCTATAAATTGTGTTTAGAAAGTGGTTATTTATAAGTTATTTTGATCTCTGTTCTAGTTCTTGTATAAATTTTTCTATTTTTTTATACCATTTTTCAAATTCTTCCTTTATCTTATTTTTAGGATAATTCCCATTATAAAAGTATTCTATATGTAAAATATTTATATATTTTTCAAATTCGCTTTTATAGGGTTCTGGCAAATATCTTCTAATTAAACCCCATCTAGAAATATTTATTGAAAGATAAGTCATTGCAGCTATGCGTGCGGCATGAAATAGTGTATTGTAAGCCTCCCTAGCATGCCTATCTCTTAATAAAGGATTAGAATATTTTTCAGCCAATTCTATATAGTCTCTTGCAGCTATTAAAGCTGATTTAGCCTCCTCATAGGAAGAATCTCCAAGGTTTTCTACATATTTATATAAATATTTTCCTGAGCCATATAATATTTTATGTGAAACCAATACTCCTCTCAGAAATTCCTCTCTAAGCTTTTTACCAAGCTCTATAACAACTAGATCTATGTTAAACGGTATATCTACACTATATATTGCATCAATATATCCGCCATAATTTTTAGCCCTTTTTGTAAAGACCAATATGTCTATGTCTCTTGCATATTTTGGAGAATAGATCGAGGAACCAAACTGTATGATCTCAACAATATTTGAATCATATTCTAATAATTTTCTACAAATTTTTTCCAAAGAATCATCCATAATTATCATTATAATAAGTATAGATAAATTGTTAAATACTTTTCTACCTATTTTAACAGATTTTATGATATAATTTTAAAATATTTTTCCATCTCATTTTCATGGAATATTAAATTCATTTTTAATACCAATATATCTATATCTTCATTTTTCAACTCTTTCTCTACCTCATTTCATATACTTTCTTAGACTTCATAGCTCGTTTTATATGCTAAATTCTCTACAACTGTTTTAGATCCATTTAAATATTTATCACTAAACTTCATAATAGGGTCATTAAATTATCTAACTCTTTTTCTCTCAAGTTTAAAGAGAACAGTTCCCCCATTTGTATATGGTTTGCCTGGGTCTGGACATTGAATATAGCCGATGTCATCCTTTCTCCCTATTCCAAGCGTCTTAGCAGACACCCCATTTATAAATGGCATGAGTAAAGTTATCATCGAGTTTAATGCATGAAGACAAATCTTAGTATTTTGTTGTGGTTTGATATAAAACCATTCAATTATAAATTTGTCACCAGGTTTATAGCCAGCTGCACAGAATCCACGAACCTCCTCAACCACAACATGTACCTGATATTTTGTCACTCCATTATCTATTTTTTCTTTTATCCCCATTACTGATCCCTTTCTTTATGTTTAAACAAACATATATAAATTTAGTTTAGGCTATTGATTTAATAATATGCTTTAATATTGGTGGGTGAATTGAATAAATATAGGATAGGTATTATTGGAGGAGCTGGTTTTATAGGTTTCTCTTTAGCTAAATATTTTTCCCAAAGATTTGAGGTAAGATATTAGATATTAGGAAACCTAGAGATAGGATTGATAATGTTATGTTTGAGATATGTGATGTTAGGAGTTATAAGCAAGTTAAGAAAGCGTTGAAAGATGTTGATTTAGATATTCATACATTTATTAAAAGAGGTCTTAGAGGTGAAGGTATTTAGAACTATATTTCATATTTAGCCAACTCCGGTGACGGCATTTCCACAAGTCTTTCTTTTAAAGTTACCTTACCAATATAGATTGGAATATAGCCATATTTTTTATAAACTCTCATTGCAAGCCTTCCCTTATCTTTATCATATCCGACTATATTGCCTCGGAAAACTGCAATATATTTCCCTTTATATTTGGGATCCTTGATAAGTTTATCTCTAATTTTAAGGAAAGCTTCTCTCTCTTCTTCAATTCTCAAAATATATTCCAGTTGCTGTTTATCATAAATAAAATCTCTTTCCTCAATATATCTCTTTAATAATTCAACTATTACCTTATTTTTCTTTCTTCCACCTTTCTCCTGAAGTACAAGTAGA
>Ga0190363_1000730_pt1 | contig 19629 bp, 17 predicted proteins | sample 48721867_MG_FD_161272 | JGI IMG/M metagenome (GOLD analysis project Ga0190363, IMG submission 161272) | Hydrothermal vent microbial mat bacterial communities from Southern Trench, Guaymas Basin, Mexico - 4872-18-6-7_MG | ecosystem: Environmental > Aquatic > Marine > Hydrothermal vents >... | reverse complement strand
TCTGAACAATACTTGTTATTTCTTAAGGATGGATTAAAAAGAAATTTAATGCTTCTAGCACATTAGATTTTTCTGCATTGTTTTGTCGTGCGAATGAAGAAGAAGCTTAATCCGCATGTGAAGCGCACTAAGTTGGTAATAGTTAAATAATTTAGTGATTAAGTAGCTTTACTAATTAAACAAACGGGTGATGTGTATGCGCTCTATCTTTGCAAAAAGATTGGAAAACCTTGGAACGGAAACAGCTTTTGAGGTTCTTGAAAAAGCTAAAGCGTTAGAAGAGCAGGGAAAAGAAGTGATACATCTAGAAATCGGCGAACCCGACTTTGACACTCCAATGAACATAAAAGAGGCAGCTGTGAAGGCGCTTTATTCTGGTTATACACATTATGTCCCCGCAGCTGGTATTCCGAAGCTACGAGAAGCCATAGCTGAATACATTTCAAAAACTAGAAGGATAGAGGTTGCCCCTGAAGAAGTCGTTGTAACTCCAGGTGCAAAGCCAGCAATTTTCTTCACCATACTTGCGTGTGTAAATCCAGGCGAGGAGGTTTTATACCCAAACCCAGGCTTCCCAATATACGAATCTGTAATAAAATTTGTCGGAGGCAAGCCAGTGCCTATACCACTAAAGGAAGAGAACGATTTTAGACCTGACCACGAGTATATTAAGAGTAAGATAACAAGAAAGACTAAAATGATCATTTTGAATTTCCCTGAGAACCCCACAGGCGGAATCTTAACGAGAGAGGACCTAAAGGTGATAGCCGACTGCATAGCCAATAGAGATGATATTGTGGTGCTTTCTGATGAAATCTACAGTAGGATAATCTATGAAGGAGAACATCAAAGCATCGCTTCCCTTCCCGGAATGAAGGAGAAAACTGTAATAGTAGATGGGTTTTCGAAGACATACGCCATGACGGGGTGGAGACTTGGTTATGGTGTTATGCCAAAAGATTTAGCTCAAAAAATTACGCAGCTAATGATCAACTCGAACTCCTGTACATGCGCCTTTGTCCAAATGGCTGGAATTGAAGCCTTAAAAGGTCCTCAAGACTCAGTTGATAAAATGGTTGCTGAATTTAGAAAACGTAGAGAAATAATAGTTTCAGGCTTAAACAAAATCGACGGCATAACATGCAAAAAGCCTAAGGGTGCTTTCTATGCTTTCCCGAATATAGAAGGTACGGGTATGAGCTCTAAAGAGCTTTCAGGCATCCTCCTCAACAAAGCAGGAGTAGCAGTTTTGCCAGGGACGTCTTTTGGAGAATATGGTGAAGGTTATCTACGCTTGTCCTTTGCTAATTCTGTCGAAAACATAGAAAAGGCTTTAGATAGAATAGCGAAAACTATAGAGTCTCTAAAAAATAATGTACAGACTATGAAGTGAGGGAAATTAGCATGTTTCAGCCAAAAGGAGTTTACACGGCACTTGTAACACCCTACACAAAAAACAATGAGATAAATGAAGAAGTATTGAGAGAATTAACTGACTTTCTCATCGAAAAGGGCGTTTCAGGCCTGGTGCCTGTAGGTACTACCGGTGAATTTGTATATCTTTCAGAGGAGGAACGCAAAAGAGTTATGGATATCGTTGTGGATGAAGCTAATGGGAGAGTTCCAGTTATCGCTGGAACGGGGGCCAGTTCGACCTTAGGTGCTTTAAGGCTTATAAAATACGCTGAAGATGCAGGGGCAGACGCTGTTCTCGTCGTTACACCATACTATTTACGTGCAGCTGATAAAGGAAACTTTCAACATTTCTATGAATTAGCTAATTCAACCGATCTTCCCATAATCCTATACAACATTCCACAATGTACCGGAGGCTTTCTTAGCAGAGAAGTCGTGGAAGACTTGGCGGAAATAGAGAACATCGTTGGAATTAAGGACAGTAGCGGTAATCTGCCCTATCTAATGGAGTTACTAGAAAAAGTTGGGGATCGAATCAGCATCCTTGTAGGTTATGATGAAGTTGTTCTAGCAGCGTTGGCTTCAGGCGCGAAAGGTATGATATTGGCCTCAGCGAATGTTATCCCAGACAGATGGGTGAAGCTCTACGAAGCAGTCGCTAGGGGAGATTTAGAAACAGCTAGAAGCATACAGATAAGTATCCAAAAATTAGTCAGAATATTTTGCAGACATGGCGGCAACGTAGCTGTAAAAGAAGCCTTAAAAATGATGGGATTTGACGTCGGCAAATCAAGAAGACCTTTAGTAAAGGGAGGGGTTCTTAGCCCCGAAGTTCGAGAGGAAATAAGATTGGAACTCGAAAAGCTTGGAATAGTGCAACCAAAACCTTCAGTTGTAGAAACTCCCTCAAAACCATTACAAGAAAGATTTCAAGATCTCAATATTGAAGCGGAAACTATCGCACGAGAGAAATTTAAAGTTGGCGAGGGTTCCGCTGGCCAAGGCGTAACATTTGTGCATATCGATTTGCTAGCGGGCCCAAAAAATGGTCCCATTGGTGAGGCTTGGCTTCGTGGATTAATAAATGCTGCACCGGGTTATGAGGCTGTGTCAGTTGTGGTGGAACCAAACTTAATGGTTAAGCCAATCACTTTAGAAATGCCAGCAGTGGAAGTTAAAAACTTGAGACAATCAAGCATACTTTTCGGTCCAATTCAGGTGGCTATTGGAAAAGCGGTATTGGACGCCGTAGAGAACAACATCATTCCTAAAGAACTTACAGAAACATACGCACTAATCACTAAGGTCAGCGTTAATCCGGAAGCCAGCGACAGAAGGATTTTATATATTAATGCGTACCGAGCGACTACTGATGCTATAAAGCAAGCTTTTGGAGGTTGTAACCAATGAAGATGGCTTGGTTAAAAGGTGTAATGCCCGCTCTTGTGACTCCTTTCAATAATAACTTTGAAATCGATGAAGCAGCCCTGCGAAACTTGATAGATTTTGTTATAGACAAGGGAGTTACAGCCATAATTCCCTGCGGAACTACAGGCGAATTTACGAACATGAGCATTGAAGAAAGAAAGAAAGTTATAGAAATAGCTGTTAACCAAGCTAAAGGAAGAGTCAAAGTAATTGCTGGTACAGGAGATGCGGGAACGGATACTGCCATAGAATTAACTAAATACGCCGAGAAAATCGGAGCCGACGCAGCGTTAATTGTGTCTCCATTCTACCTTAAACCCACCGACAAAGAAATATTTGAACATTATAAGAAAATAGCCGAGTCAACTAATCTACCTATCCTTTTATACAATATTCCGCAAGTTACTGGCGTAGAAATCCCATGGTGGGTTGTTGAGGGGCTCACAGACTTTGAAAATATCGTTGGAATAAAGGATTCAAGTGGAAATATGCCCTATATGATGGCTCTCTTCGAGAAAGTATATGGAAAAATCTCCATCATTTGCGGACACGACGAAATAGCCACAGCGGCTCTTGCAGCCGGAGCCGACGGACTAATATTAGCCTCAGCAAATGTCATTCCGGACATATGGGTTCAAATATACAATTTGATGCTTGAAGGAAAAAGAGAGGAGGCGTTCGCTATCCAAAGGAAAATCCAAACTCTTGTAAGAATCATCACAAGACGAGGAGGAGCACTACCAGTGAAGGCCGCTCTAAATATGATGGGAATAAACGTTGGCAAAGTTAGAAGACCCCTTATGAAAGGCGGCATATTACCTTACGAAGATGAGGAATTAATGCGCATACATCTAGAAGCGTTAGGTAAGATTCCTAAGAGAAGAGTGACTTTTGAAATCAAACCTGAAAAGGTCATAGAAAGTGAAACATACGTCATTTCTGAGACCCCTACTAAAATTAACGACTTCAGTTTGAGGGTTGGAGAAGGCTTTGCTTCCCCTAGTATGGCTGAGATAGCCCATATTGACCTAGCGCTTGGGGTCAAAAATGGACCAGTAGGCAGGATATTTCAGGAAACTTTGAAAAATCCCAAGCCTGGACACGAACCCATGATTGTTAAATTCGACGGAGAAGAAGTGAAGCCCTATACATTACTAGTACCTACTGTCAGAATTAGAACAGCACAGCAAGCGAAATTTGTATACGAATACGCTATGAAAGGCGTAGCCAAAGCCGTTATAGATAGCGTCAAACTGGGTATCCTTCCTTCAGAAGCAGTGGATCACCTTGTAATGATTGCACATGTCTTCGTTCATCCAACCGCTTCAAATCCCAAACGCGTAGAAATAAACAACTACAAAGCGATGAGGTATGCGATAAGAAAAGCTATCGAAGGAAGGCCTAGGTTGAATGAGCTCTTGGAAAGAAAAGAATCTGCGAGACATCCATTCAAATATACTCCTTAGACGAATGTTTAGATTGTCTGAGGAGCCAGAATTCCTATATACTTTGCGTGAATTAAAGAATGCTCAAATATGCATCAAGAAACAAGAGGTGGAGGAATATTAAAGTTGTCATGCCGAAAAGGTGGCTATCTAAAAATTTTGACGAAAGATGAACTCTATGACATTCATTTGGCGACGCTAGAAGTACTTGAGCATACGGGGGTCAAAGTTGAGCATGAGGGCGCATTGAAGGCGTTAGATAACATTGGCGCATATGTTGACTACAAAAAGCAACATGTATATTTCCCTCAAGATTTAGTCCAGGAAATGATCAAGAAAACCCCCAAAAGATTCACTTATTACGGAAGGAACCCAAAACTCAAACTATCCATAGAGAATGACCGTGTATATTTCCTAGATGGGGGAACACCCATTAAGGTGCTGGACTTGGATGGAAACTACAGGCCAGCGACACTAACAGACCTTGCAAACCTCGTAAGGCTGTATGACGCTTTGGAAAATGTTAATCTCATAGCTGGACCAGTTTTCCCCACGGATATTCCCGAAGAAGTCCACCATGTATACGATTACCTAACGAAACTCGAAAATACGGAGAAACCGTTCACTCATGCGCATTATGTAGGAATGACGGAAGCAAAAGATATAATAAAGATGGCATGTGTCGTCGCGGGAGGCATTGATGAGCTAAGAAGAAAACCATCAATCATGGGTTGGGAAAATCCTATAAGCCCATTGGCACATGGAACAGCGCAAATTGAAAATATGCTTGAGTTTGCAAGATATGGCCTTCCAATAGTTATTGCTCCAGCAATCCAAAGCGGAGCTACTGGACCAGTGTCATTAGCAGGTGTGCTGGTGCAACAGAACACTGAGGTATTAAGTGGATTTGTAATAGCCCAATCTGTAGCCGAACCTGGAAGAAGGCCCCCTCTAATTTACGGATCGGTTCCAGCAGTTTTCGACATGAAATACGGTACGATCGTGTATGGCTGCGCCGAAGCCGCTTTGATGAACGCCGCCTCAGTTCAGTTAGCTCGCTACTATGGAGTTGTGTGCCGAGGAACGGTAGGTACAGAATCGAAGATTCCAGACATGCAAGCTGGATATGAGAGTTCAATTACAATGCTCATGTTAGCTCTAGCTGGATGCAACCTTATTATGAATGCTGCGGGAGGTGCTCTTGCACCCGGAATAGATGCTATGAGCTTTGAAAAAGCAGTGATCGATAATGAAGTCGCTGGAATAATCTCGAGAATCCTTACAGGAATAGATGTTTCTGATGAAACCTTAGCTATTGATGTAATAAATGAAGTTGGACCGTATGGACAATATCTCAGTCATAAACACACGTTGAGGCTGCTTGAGAAAGAACACTATATTCCGAAGATAAGCGATAAAAAACCATATGATACTTGGGTGAAGTCAGGTGCTAAAAACATCCGAGCAGTGGCCAAAGAACATGTGAAACATATTTTAAGGGAACATCATCCATCACCTCTCGATAAGGATCTCAAAGAACAGCTTCTACGCATCATCAAAGAAGTTGAAGAACGAGATTTAAAGGCAAATAATTGAGGGAAGTTTATGCCTAAAAGAATAGTCATAACGATAGATACACACACCGCCGGAGAGCCAACAAGGATAATTATAGGCGGAATACCATACGTACCAGGAAAAACCATGGTCGAAAAGAAAGAATACCTTAAAAAAAACCTTGATTTTATTCGCAAGGCGCTTATGCAAGAACCAAGAGGACACAAAGATATGTTTGGAGCTGCAGTAACGACCCCATCAACCGATGAAGCAGATTTGGGCGTTGTCTTTATGGACTGTTATGGATGGCAAGATATGTGTGGACATGGCTGCATAGGAGTGACTTTGGCTGCCGTCGAAATGGGACTAGTTGAAGTTTCTGAACCAGTTACTACTGTTGTACTTGATACACCTGCAGGATTGGTGAAAGGCTATGCAAGGATAGAAAACGGTAATGTCAAGTCAATAGCAATTCACAACGTTCCCTCATTTCTTTACAAAACAATACAGATGAATATACCAGAAATTGGCAAGATACCCATAGATATAGCCTTCGGAGGGAATTTCTTTGCCATTATAAATGCAGAGGGGATAGGTGTCAGCGTAGAAATGAAAAATGTCCCGAGACTGCTTCAAATAGGCAAAATAATTAAAGAAACACTGAATAGAGAAATCGATGTGAAACATCCAGAAAAACCCCATATTGACTATATACAGAATATAAGGTTCTATGATAAAACCACTACTACTCATCCAGAAGCGCATGTAAAAACTCTTACAGTATTTTCAGCTGGGCGCTCAACTATAAACTTACAAGTTGACCGCTCACCATGCGGCACTGGTACCTCAGCTCATATGGCAATGCTATACGCTAAGGGGCAACTGGGATTAAACGAAGAGTCCATTCATGAAAGCATCATCGGCACAATTTTCAGAGGAAAAATCATAAAAGAGACCAGAGTAGGAAATTACAAAGGCGTTATTCCGGAAATTTCTTGTAAAGCTTTTGTTACAGGATTGAATACATGGATCATAGATCCAGATGATCCATTAAAGCATGGCTTTCTCCTAAATATGCCGTAATCGCATGTACTGCTCTGGTAATCTTAAAGCCAAAAAGTTTAATTACAGAAACTGCTGTGTTTTTATTCTTCAAGGAGGATTCATGAGTGGCCTTAAATGACGTATTGAATGAAGTGAAAGAAGCTGTATTAAGCTTTGATTCCGAGAAGACCGTTGAAGCTGTTAAAAAAGCGTTGAAAGCTGGTCTCAATCCAATAGACATTATTGAAAAAGGAATAACACCAGGGCTACAAATCGTCGGCAAAAAGTTTGAAGAGGGAGAGCTCTTTCTGATGCACTTGGTAGCTGCAGGTGAAGCAGCAAAAAAAGCCATAGATCAAGTGATTCAGCCAGAACTCTTAAAGAGCGGATCTGAAAGAAAGACTTTGGGAAAGGTAGTAATAGGTACAGTAGCTGGAGATATACATGACATCGGTAAGAATATAGTAGCTGCATTATTATTCGCAGCTGGTTTTGAGGTATACGACCTAGGAAAGGACGTTCCAACCAGTGAATTCGTCAAAAAAGCAAAAGAAGTTAATGCGGACGTAGTAGCGCTTTCAGCTCTCCTCAGTACCACGTTACCAGTTCAAAAAGAGGTTATAGATGCTTTAAAAGCCGCCGGGATCCGAGAAAAAGTTAAGGTTATAGTCGGAGGGGCCCCAGCCACTAAAGAATGGGCCGAAAAAATTGGTGCTGATGGATACGCCGCAACCGCCACAGAAGCAGTAACAGTAGTTAAGAAATTGTTAAACTTCGATTGATTCTCCAACTAGGTGAGTGTCATGCCAGGCGGAGTGTTAAGAGGTAAACGATTAACTTTCCTTAGTAATGATGAACTGCAGAGAATACATGAGACCACGGTTGAAGTTCTTGAAAATGTGGGCATCAAGAGTTTTTCAGATAGCATAACAAAAGTTTTTGCAGACGCTGGCGCTGAAGTTGATCCAAAAAATAAAATTGTGAAAATTCCAGAAAATATAGTCAAAGAAGCACTAAAGAAAGCTCCGAAGAGATTTATTCTATGCGGAAGGAATCCTAAGAACGATATCATTATTGACAATGAAAGAATCTATTTTGGAATGGGAGGGACGCCCACTCCATATATCAGAGATATAGAAACGGGGGAATTTAGGCGTCCCACCAGGAAAGATTTTGCAGATGCCACCAGACTGGGCGACGCCTTACCAAACATGTCGTTCCTCATGACTATTGCCGGAGCCTTTGACGTTCCATATGAACTAGAATACCTATATGAGTACGAAATACTTTTCAATAACACGGAGAAGCCTATCGTATATCCTGCACCCGGAGCTGAGATAGCTAAATACGCTCTTAAAATGGCGTCTATAGTCGCTGGAGGCGAAGAAGAGTTAAGGAAAAGACCTATTTTAAGCCTCTACGGTGAGCCCCCTCCACCACTCATGATTACAGAGACTGATGAAAATTTGATAGAATATGCAAGGCTAGGAATCCCTATTGCTTTGGGGCCCACAGCTATGGCTGGATCTACGGGTCCTATAACATTGGCGGGCGCCGCAATAATTAGTAACGCTGGAAGTCTGACGGCAATATCGCTAGTTCAGTTAATTAATCCTGGCTCACCAATACTTTACGCTTGCTGGGTCGCAGCGACAGATCCACGAACTGGAAGACACGCTTATGGTTCACCTGAGTTCGCGTTTAGCACATCCGTGATTAATTCGCAAATGGCACATTATTATGGGCTACCATGCTTCGGATTTGCTGGATGTCCTGATTCAAACTATCCTGACGCCCAAGCAGGGGCAGAAGCCATGATGATGACGTTAATGAACACACTAAGCGGGGTAAACCTAATGCATGACTGTGGGTACATAGCTGGGGGGGATGCAGGCTCTATGGAAATGGCAGTCATATGCGATGAAATATGTGGAATAGCATTGAAGATTGCAAGAGGCATTGACGTAAACGATGAAACCTTGGCCTTCGATATAATTCGAGAAGTAGGACCATGTGGCCATTTCCTCTCCCATAAACATACTTTAAAATTCCTAGAAAAAGGAGAGATATACATTCCGAAGCTATTTAAAAGACTATCAAAGGACGAATGGATAAAAACTGGTAAAAAGAAAATTCATGAAGTAGCCAGAGAAACCGCGAAAAAAATCTTAAAAGAACATTTTCCAGAACCCTTACCTAAGGATGTACAACAGAAATTAACCAGCGTGTTAAAGCAAGCCGAAGAAAAACTGAGAACATCAAAATAAACTATTGCTATAATTTGTTTAAAATCATCACCTACTCATTTTTTAAATCTTTAACCTCAGAAGCATCCAACTGTACGATGCTAATTTTCTGACGTAATTAAAAGTTGTTGGTGCCAAGTATCTTTAAGAACACACTAGCGATATGAATGAAACTTTAGATAAACTAGCAGAATCTTAAGTATAGAATAAAGTAGACGCCCAAAACTTAAAAGGATAATTGCTATCTTGACCAATAGAGATTTTTGACTTGTTGTAACACTTGAAAATAAAGTTAAAAAACAAATATTCAAATATTTATGAAAATAAATATTAAACAAAATATTAAAAAACTGCGATTAAATTTAGGCATAATTCAAATTTTTGGGATAGATACCTCTTAAGGTCGCATATTCTGGTGTTTCCGTCTAGCAAAAGTAAAAGTTTATATAAAAAAACGTACTAGAATTCGGCAATACACATGCAGAGAGATGCTGTCATGTTAGATACAATTATTCGGCTATTAATAATCGGGATCTCTAGAGGGACAATGTATGTTTTAATGGCTTTGGGGCTGGCGCTTATATGGGGCGTAAATAGAATTATTAATTTTGCACATTCAGAGTTTTATATGATAGGTGCGTATTTCGCATTCTTTCTTGTAAGCATGTTTAATTTGAATCCTGTAATTGCAATATTTATAGTCGCATGTTTTTCATTTGCTATTGGGTGGTTATTTGAAAATGTTTTAATTCACCCACTACGGATTCTGGGAGGCCGCGAATGGCTTATTAACTCACTTGTTCTTACTCTTGGATTTTCTATGATTCTTCAAAATCTTGCACTAGGCTTCATAGGTCCCCAGTTTAAGGGAGTTCCCTACTATTGGAAGGGCACTTTAAACCTACTTGGCATGCAGCTTAGTGTAGAACGAGTCTTCTTCATTGTTGCAACAGTAGGTGCTGGAATAGCTTACTATTATTTTCTTCAAAAAACTAAGTTAGGAAAGGCAATTCGCGGTGTCGCAGATAATGTGGAAGCCGCTCAAGCTTCTGGAATAAACATCGACCATATCTACGCTATAAGTTTTGGAGTGAGCGCAATGTTAGCTGGAATGGCTGGTGCACTCCTGTTACCTCTTACAACGGCCTATCCAACCTGCGGCGTTGCACCTCTATACTCCGCGTTCGTTGTCATTATTATCGGAGGGATAAGAAACGTTATGGCTCCAATAATTGGTGGATTTGCAATGGGCATAATCGAGACATTAGCAGTATCTTACTTGGGATTTGGTTGGGACAGAGTAATCTCTATGGCGATTGTTACTCTCGCTCTTATAATCAAACCGCACCGTATAGAGGAGGAAAGGGCATAAATGGCCAAGCGAAGATTTCTCAAACATTTAGATAGTAGACATGCACTAGTAATAGCACTTCCCATAATCTTCTTGCTCTTTATTCCCGTGCTTTCGGGTTGGAGCACTTACATAATGCACCTTGTCATATCTTGTCTTATGTATGGAACATTGGCCTCAGCATTCGATCTATCACTTGGATATCTTGGAATCCTAAACTTCGGCTTCGCTGGTTTCTTCGGCGCAGGCGCCTACGCCGCAGGGCTGGCGTCAACAAAATTAGGGCTCTCCCCCTGGGTCAGCTGGCTCCTTGGCGGAGCTTTTTCATGCTTACTAGGTCTAGTTACCGGACTATTAGCGTTAAGATTTAAAAGTAAGCTGGTCTTTGCTATGTTCACGTGGTTTTTCGGGTTGACCATACAACAGATCTGTTATGTCTGGATAGATTTAACCGGGGGAATGAGAGGATTACTAACTCCTCCACTCCCATCAGTAAAGTTACCCTTTTTTGAAATTAACTTTGCTGATAGAGCAATTAGAACACCATATTACTACACCATGTTAATGATAGCGATATCAACACTTGTTCTGTTGTATATGATTGTAAAATCTCGAATTGGAATAACTTTTAAAGCAATTCGAGATGATGAAATCGCAGCTGAGATGCTAGGAATAGATACATATAGAGCCAAGGTACTAAACTTCACAATATCATGTTTTGTCGCTGGTATTATAGGTGGCTTTTATTGTTTCTATATCGGAGTTCTTAGCCCTGACACCGTTCTCTCTACAGACTTAACCGTTCAAATCTTGACTATGAGCTATATTGGCGGAAGAGGGACTCTATGGGGCCCCTTACTTGGATCTTTCATAGTTATACTGCTTCTAGAAGCTTTCAGACCCCTTATAATCTATCGGCTTATATTTTATGGTTGTTTGTTGATTTTAACTATGATATTCTTCCCAAAAGGCATCTCTGGCATAAAAAAGTACATCTGGAAATCACAATAACTATCTAAAATAATTATCTTCTTGATGAATAACCAATGCAGGGGCTCCTCAAAGATTCGGAACATTCCAAAACCTATGTGGTAATGCTTATTAGTGCTTGACTCTTAGTTTAAGCACATGAATATTAAGGAAGATAAAAAGATGCTGGATACTCTCAAAAAAATTGCAATGGATCTGGGTGCATTAGATGCAAGAGTAATATCCACTAAAGACGTAGTTGTTGAAAATAGAGTTGTGTTAAAGTGTAAGTACTGGTGTGATCGTTACGGGATGAATTGGTCTTGTCCTCCTTATGTGCCCTCGGTTGAAGAGTTCCGTTCAATATTAAAGGAGTACAATTATGCTTTGATCGTTAAATTTCAATCATCAGCTAAAGTTAGTACAGAGGCTTTGAAACTCATAACAGCCAGAGAGGTTCTTGGCATGCAGAAAGGAATGAAAGAGTTAGAAAGTTTTTATAAGATATGGAATGAAGATAAACGGAAAGCGCATTTGGCTCTTTTAGAGCTTGAAAAATTCGCGTTTGCAAATGGCTATCCTTTTGCTTTAGCTTTAATACCTGGAAGTTGTAATCTTTGCCCTAAATGCGATGTTACTAAACCTTGTGTTCATCCTGAAATGCTTCGCTTTTCTGTAGAGTCTGTTGGTGTAAACATCACTAAGACCCTTCAACCCTACGGCATCGATTTGAAGATTCCAATAAACAAAGCAAGCGACAACGTTAACATCATCGGAATGCTGCTAATCACTTAGTGCTAAAATGAGAAAAGAAACGATAAAAATTTCAAAAAAGCGGGTCAAAATTGGATCGTTGACGGTCTTCCGCTCGCCTTTTTCAATATTGACCTCCTAAATGAGCCATTCTTGAATTATCTTATTGATATTCGCTCTTAATTCTTCACCAGGCCCCTTCCGACTAATTCTGCCTAACTGAAGAACATACACATAATCGGCCAATTCTAGCGCACTCTTAACATTTTGGTCGACCAATAACACAGTAAATCCTGCGTCTCTTAAGTCCCTAATATCCTGGTAGATTCTATTAACGAACTTAGGCGCTAGACCTGCGGATGGTTCATCCAGTAGAATAACGTTCGGTTTGGTCATTAGGGATCTATCTAGTTCTAATAGCCTCTGTTGTCCTCCACTTAGCTTACCAGCTTTCTCCTGTTTTCTTTCTTCAAACATTGGATGTCTATCGAAAACTGCCTCTAAGGCCTTCTTTAAATCTCCTTTAGTACGTAATATCCAGCCACCCAGCTCCAAATTCTCGAGTATGCTTAATTCCGGGAAAAAACTCTTTGCTTGAGCGAGATATCCGATGCCCCTTCTAATGATTTTATGCGGAGGGAGGCCTGTTATTTTTTCTCCGTTGTGAAAGATTTCTCCTTCTGTTGGTTTAAGAAAGCCAAAGATTGTCTTCAGAAGAGTAGACTTTCCGGATCCGTTAGGGCCTATTATAACTGTAACCTTCGATTTCTCAGCTTTAATAGAAACTCGCTTAAGGATGGGCACATCTTTTATATAACCAACGGTAATGTTTCGAACTTCAATCGACATATTACGCACCCAAATATGCTTCTATAACCCTTGGATCCTCAACAATTTCTTCAGGTGACCCTTCAGCAACAATCCTTCCGCTACTCATTACAATAACTCTTTCACATATTTCAGTAATTGACGGTATGTCATGACTAATTATGATGAAAGTTTTTCCCTCTTTATGTAACTTTAAGATTTGTTCGCTTAATTTCATTTTTATCGCAGGATTTACCCCCACAAATGGTTCATCCATCAAAATAACTTCAGGATCCTGCATTAACACTCTAACAAACTCCAGTAGTTTCTGTTGTCCTACCGATAGCTCCCTACCAAGATTATTAATGTACTTGAGCCCTACAGAGTTTAGTAACTCTATTGCCCTCTTCTCAATCTCTTCCTTATTCCAATTTCTCCTATACAAGGTTGGAGTTATCATGTTTTCTAATAAAGTCATATCCAGAAAAATGCGAGATATCTGAAACGTCCTTCCTATACCCTTTCTAGCGATTTGATGAGGCCTAAGACCGCTTATACGATCACCCTTAAACAACACCTCTCCGCTGTCCGGGTCGTATATTCCCGTCATCACATTAAATAACGTTGTTTTACCTGCTCCATTTGGACCAATGATACCTAGTAAAGCGTTCTCTTCAACTTCAAAGGACACATCATTAAGAGCAATTAATCCTTTAAAGCTCTTTGTGACATTCTTGACTCGAAGCAGCATGCTTTATTAAGTCTGAATTTTTATTTATATACGTTTCGTGTAAAACAAACTGACTGCGCTCCATACGTAGGTAATAAAATTTAGCAGGTAATAAAGTTTATATAGAGAGAGTTAAGAATTTTAATCCCTAAAACAAGAAAGGTGGCTATGCGTTTGTCGCGTGAAATAAAAGTGCTCGTAGCGCTGTTGGCTGTGAGTATCATACTGTCAGGCGTCAACCTGTATTATGCAATAAATTTGATGAATAAAGTAACGCAATTATCGATGGGTGAGCAAGTAGGTACAATAGCTATTGGTGTGATGGCACCGTTTACAGGGCATGAAGCTAGGGTCGGACAACAATATCATGACGCAGCTATACTGGCATTCGAAGATTTTAACTATACATTACTAGGGAAAAAGATTAAACCAGTATGGGTTGATACTCGCTCTCTACCGGAAGAAGGTGTAAGAGCCTTTGAAAGTGCCGTGTTAAGGGATGGGATAGTGGCATGTGCGGGTGGATGGCACAGCACTGTGGCCGTAGCTGTTATGGATACTGCAGCAAAGTATAAAATACCCGTTTTGAATATTGGAGCAGGAACCGAGCTGCAAGTTGAGAAGTATCAATCTGACCCAGAGAAGTATAAATATTGGTTTAAAACTTGGCCATCTCCACCGGGCTTAGCATACGGATATTTTGAAGCTGTAAAAAGCATAATAGACAAGGGCATATGGACTCCGAGAAATAATAAGATGGGCATAATAGTTGAGGAAACAGAATGGGGCAGGTCTTATGCTGATGCTATGGAAAGTGCAAATGAAAATGGTGAATATGGATGGGACATAGTTACCCGAGAAACTGTCAAGAAAGGCGAGACTGATCTCTATCCATATATAAATAAGTTAATCGAAAATGATGTCTGTCTAGTCTTCTCTACATTTAGCAGCGAAGAACCAAGAATCTCACTTGTAAAGCAAGCAAGGGAGCTTGGATTAAATGCGCTGTGCATCCAAGACGGATTGGGATGGGTGACAGAGTGGTACGACCTTACAGGAGAAGCGTCAAATGGTTGGCTTGACATGGCATTAAAGTGGGCAACTCCTGAAGCCAAAGCCTTTCGAGATAAATTTGTAGCTAGATTCGGTTACGAACCAAGTCCAATAGTTGTTGGTCAAGTCTACGACAACGTAAAAATGCTCTTAACATGCATCGAGAAGGCCGGCAGTACTGACCCAGACGCAATAATCGAAGCGATTTTATCAACCGAATACAAGGGCATTATGCACACATACAAGTATGATCCACAAACCCATGCAGCGGTGGTCGGTGAAGGATACGTAATGTTCCCGGTAGTAGAGTACTGGAATGGCGAATCGGTCATAATCTGGCCTGAAAACATAGCTGAAGGTGAATATACTCCTCCACCGTGGTTGGGTTAATCGGAGGTTTTACCCCCCTTTTTATTTTATTTAAAATTTTATTTACCATTTTACTGGTGCAAAATTTATGGGATGAATACTCAATTAATAATTCCACCAGCTTTCTCTTACATTTTCATCAGCAACGCCTAACATCCGCGTCTTCTAATAAAAAAGCGTATTTCGCCCGCCCCAAACCCGAACACCAACAAAAACTAGGTATGTAAACCTTATAAAATCATTGGAATTATTAGACTCAAACCAAAAATTGGTGGACCGGGCGGGATTTGAACCCGCGACCTCCTGATTGCAAATCAGGCGTTCATTCCAGGCTGAACTACCGGCCCCTTTATATTCATTGATGGATGATTACTGTGTTATTTTTAAGGGTTTTGAGAATCTTTTTATCTCTGTATAGACTTTTTATGGCTGAGGTTTGACAGTTGGATGTTAGAGATGCTGTTATTTCTTTTCAGTATGCCGAAAGAATTAAGTCTGGATTGATTATTGCTTCCAAGCTTGTTGACGAAGTTGCAGCTATGGATGAGGAAGAGCGTAAAGGAGCCAGAAAACTACTTATTCACTTTATGAACGCTTTGCTTGGAGAGATTAGAATAGCCTATAATGCTTCTCAACTTAACTTTTTTAAGGAAGCCGGGCTAATTCTTGAAGAAGGCATTGAAAACATCCGTTCCGAAAAATATGAGGAAGCATTGAGAAGCATCTCCCATGCTGTATCCTATGCTACAACTGGAGGAGAAATCGCGGCCAATATTTTAAAGGAAAATAAAATGCTATAAATTCGAGGTTTTTGTATGAAAGTGCAGATTATAGATATTTCAAAGCAAATTTTGGGAGACATCCCTCCTCCATGCCGAAACTGCATTTATTGGGAATTTCCAGAACTTTTTAACAAGGTAAATTCTGAAGAGGCCTTCAAGCATAAGAAGAGCTGGTTCATAAAAGCTTTAAATAGTTTTGGCGTTTGCGGAAAAATTCTATATGTAAACGACGAAGCAGTTGCTTATTCTCAATTTGCTCCATACAATCTGCTTCCTCAAACCAAAAATTACGGCTACCCGCTAGAAGTAAGAAATGATATAATTTTTCTTTCATGCCTATTCGTCTGTAAGCCTGAATATCGCAGAATGGGATTAGGATCTAAGCTTCTCGAAGATATATTGTCTAGCCTCAAGGCTTACGGCTTCAATGAAATAGAAACTATCGCAAGAAAAGACTCAGCCAATAATCCTTCAGGACCACTAAAATTCTATTTGAAGCATAACTTCCAAATAAAGAAAATATTAGATCAAAATTTTGTCTTGGTAGGCCTCAAACTTTGATCATCAAACCTCTACCTTCTGTTTCAAGGGCTTTGTTTTACGCAATTCAAGGAAGGGGCGAGAAGGAGGGAATGGGAAAAGAAGATTCAGCTTTCAATGAAAAATGGATTCATATAGCAGGATACTATGGGAAAATTATGTCTGTTGTTGTTTCGAGGAGGGATATTAAATACAACAATTATTTCGATGCTGGGAAGGGATATTTGGGGCTTGCGGCTACTTTGCCTGAATTTGGTGGTAGAGGCTGGATTTAGAATTATGCATCATTGGAAGTTTTCGGTGAAGTGTTTAAGGTAAACTGTAGATTACCGAACTACGTTTCTAGGTCCTTAGTTCATCTAATGTTAAGCCTATCGCTATTATCACCATTATTGCTATCAATCCTAGAATGATTATGGTTGAAGGGTTGAAGATTGAAGAGAAAATCTCCAAATTTCATTCCTCCTTATTTTGTAGATTTGTTCTACAGTTGTTACGTGGGACTTTAATACAATATGTCCCATTTTGGACACACCAAGAGATAATGCGCATTGGAAAAATATAAATCATTATGCTTATGAGCATATATATTATGCTTTAAAACATATCATAATCCAAACTAAGAGGGAAACTTAATCAAAATCGGCTGCTAACCGCAAAGATTCTTAATTTTGGGAACAAGACTAATTGCTTGATCACTTAACATATGAATTTTATCCGACGTAGCAATTACATTTTTTACATTGAAAATTTTAGCAATCCCTTCGGCATCGAAGATCGATTTTATATAGTCTCTAAGACTTCCAATTGCCCGTTCACTTTCATATGAAATTTCAATTAAAGATAAAGTTTCGTGAGCAGGAAGGTTTTGAAACATTTCTTTGTACTCTTTATCTTTCCTTACTTCTTTTTGTATAGCCGCAACGCCTTTTATTGCTGTTAGTGGGATTTCATACCATGAACCTTCGATTCCAGTTAGGGCTGGGATGCCGCGCTTTTTAAGCACTACAGCCTCAGCCTCGTGTAAAATTAGAAGCATGAGTCTTTTATTGGTAAGGTAAACATTTGACATTAGATATAGGATTGGAAATTCACGTCTTTGGCTTCCCAAAAACTTCTTGCATTCTACTTCCTTAATGAAAACTGTGGGCGTAAGAATTCCGTCTTCAACTATTGCATGTTCATTATCTTTAAGCTCTCTGTATAAACCAACAAATTTTGTCATTACTGGCACCTAGGCTTCAAATTACGCTATTATTGAAAATTAAGGATTATGAATTCGAAAAACGAATTCAGAAACATTATTTTAGCAGACACTTTGCTCAGGTCATTTGAGAGAAATTAAAGCCAGAGTTTTTCCCGCACGTTTTCTCTTCCTGAACCTATAATAGTAGGTTGTCAAGGCTGTTGCTACTCCAATAGCCACTATTATCAGTAGCAGCCAGCTTAGCGGAAAGCCACGCTGAGTTGGGGCTGCTCCAACCATGTAAATTTGTTCCATCGTTTTGGCGTAATTTCCAAGGTTATCATAGCATTCGATGTAAAAGAGGACCATTCTGCCTTCCTCTTGTCCCGGGATTGTACATGTCCAATTTCCATTTTCGAACATCATACTTAACGGCCGCCATGTATCATTATCAGTTCTGAACCATAAAGTTACATTTTCGATTCCGCTTCCGTAATCAACCACTTGAACAGAGACATTAACATTCTCTCCAACTAGGGGCTCTGAAGGCTTCCAAGTTAAATTACTTATTGAAGGAGCCGTATTGTCAACGAAAACTCTTACGCTTGTATAATTCTCATTTCCAGCTAGGTCAGAGACCCTCAAAACAAGGATGCGCCATCCATCATCATGCTCGCTAGTTTCCCAAACATAAGTGAAAATTCCAGTTCCCTTCCATGCATATTTGACGCCGTCTATGGTAAGCTCCGCCTTTTTAATGTTTGAATCTTCGACAGTCACCTTCACGGACACTAATCCTCTAACATAACTTTGATTCTGAGGCCATTCAATTCTAACTGTAGGTGCTGTTTTATCTATGATAATTTGGCATTCGGCCCAGCCATGATTTCCCGCTGCATCATAAGCGTCTAATCTGAGAAGGTAGGCTCCATCGGGCCATTCTGTTACGTTCCATACATACTGATGAGCACCAGACTGGTTAAAGTAGTCTAAAAGTTTGCCGTTTACTGTAAGCTTACTGAAATATAGATTATCATCATAAACATACAGTGTTATTGTAGCAGTGTTCGAGACATATTTTGGAGCGTCAAGGGTGGCTACTGGAAGGAAGCGATCATCCACCGTATAAGAATATACCTGCGTTATTGCAACATTTGAGGCATAATCAAAAACATAAACTACGTATTTAACAAGAGTTCCATACGGGAAAGCCGGAACTTCCGTAACATATAGGCCTTTTTGGAAGTCAAAATCCATAGTTTTATTTATCCACATTGTTCCATTGCTATATGAAAGTATAACTTTTTCAATTCCGCTCGCAAGTGGAGGTTCAGTTGCATTAACATAGATAAAGACTGTTTCATTATAATTCGGGTTGGCAGGCATTCGCTCTATATAGGATATAACAGGCGGGTCAGAATCGCCCACAATGTAGGAGTAGGTTGAGGATTCAGCCATGTTTCCAGTAGTATCAAAAGCGTAGATATAAAATGTGACATTTGCATTATAGGGCTGCGGCGGAATCTTGGCAGCGTATAAATCGTCAATTTTTTGCATAGTTAAGTTTATGCTTTTCCTCGAATTTATGGAATAGCTTAAAGTTACATTGGCCACTTCGCTTTTGCAGTCTGTGACATGGGCCAAAACAAGAACGTAATCATCATACTCCGGCGCATCAGGATAATATAGAATTTCATGAATTATGGGAGGCTCAGAGTCAACTGGCGGATGACACCACAATAACTCTTTAATGAGACGTATAATCTGCCTAATTTGATCAAGCAGCTTTTCTTTCCAAGGATTAACAATTTTTCTCTTAATTCTTTTTTCAATGTCATTTTTCAGCTTATTTAATGAACCATTAAACGCTTCCGCCATAACCTGCTTAATCACAGCATCAATTTTATTACACAGAACAGTTCTTTCACATTTTGAATCCTTAAAGGCTGCCTCAGA
>Ga0190363_1000729_pt1 | contig 19637 bp, 16 predicted proteins | sample 48721867_MG_FD_161272 | JGI IMG/M metagenome (GOLD analysis project Ga0190363, IMG submission 161272) | Hydrothermal vent microbial mat bacterial communities from Southern Trench, Guaymas Basin, Mexico - 4872-18-6-7_MG | ecosystem: Environmental > Aquatic > Marine > Hydrothermal vents >... | reverse complement strand
GTTTGCCATAATCTCTCTCCATACTGGGCTTTTGGAAACTCCTCCGCTTACAACTAACCTCTTAATGTTAATGTTGAATTTTCTTTCGCAAAACTCAATTATGTCTCTTACTTCGTAAGCTGAACCCTCCATTAAAGCTCTTATAATGTCTCCTCTACTATGGTTAAACGTTAACCCTATAATGGAGGCTTTCATGTTTTCATTGATTTCTGAAGAATATTTTCCTCTAAAATACGGGTAGAAGAATAAGCCATTTGCGCCTATGGGGCTTTTCTCAGCTTCTAAATCCATTTCCCTGTAAGCACTGGTTTCTCCCCGACTACTCCATAGATTCATACTTACCCACTGCAGTGCTTCTCCAAGCTGTGTAGGGTATAGTTCCATAATCCATAGTTTCTCATGGGGATGGCAGAACACGGTTACTCTAGGATCAAACACTGGTTTTGAAACGCAAATGTTCAGTATGTTCGATGTTCCCGCTGAGTAGCTTGCTTCTCCTTCACCAATAGCTCCGGCACCTAGAGTTGAAACTTCCTGATCTCCTCCACCAGCCATAACCGGTATGTGTTTTTTCAACCCTAACTCTTCAGCTACTTTGCTTCTTATTTCACCAATCACTTTTGCTGAAGGATACACTTCAGGCCACTTATCAAGCGGTAATCCATGTGCTTCCATGAGTTCCTCGGACCATTTCCTCTTAGATATGTCAAATAATTGCGTGTGTCCGGCAATGCTCCAGTCTGTTGTGAACTCCCCGGTTAACATGTAGTTTATGTAGTCTTTTGGTTGAAGAAACTTGTATGTTTTATTGAAAACTTCTTTCACATTCTCCTTTAACCATAAAACTTTTTCAGCTGACCAAACATATGCTGGAGGAAGCCCTGTGATTTCCAATACTTTTACAAAGCCAACGTTTTCCATAACCCATTTTTCCTGAGGTTTCGTCCTAGTATCTTGCCATATCATGCAATTGTATAGTGGCTTACCATTTCTATCTACGGGAACAACTCCTTCCTCCATACTGCTTATGGAAATTGACGCTATGTTTTCGCCACCAACTTTTGAAACAACAGATTTAACAACGGATTTAACCGCATTCCACCATTCTTCCGGATTTTGCTCAGCCCATCCTGGTTTAGGCCTTAAAACACTGTATGCTTCGGATTCCTCATAAGCTATAACTTTCCCTTCCTCATCGGTTACCATTGCTTTACACGTTGTAGTACCGACATCTATTCCCAACATGTAACTCATTATTTTCAGCCCTCCTATTTTCCTTCAACAAGGCTTCTAATGGTGTTTGCGATGTTGTCTAAATCCTCCCTATCGAGCCCCGGGTGAGGGAATATTGCAACAACTTTCTTTAGAACCTCCTCAGCAATAGGGCATAGTCCTGGCCTGTATTCTACATAGCCTCCTTTAGCCCTGTACAGGGGGCATTCGAATGGGCATTTAGTTCCGCCATACCCTATCTTGTATCTGTAAAGTGGTTCAAGATACATTGGTGTGTCGAAAAGCGGATCAGCCATGATGCCTTTGCTTAATAGTGTTTGCCAAAATCTATCTCTTGACAAACCTATTTTTTCCTCTTCAACCTGCACTACGTACTCGTTGAAAACATGCTTAACTCCCGGCGGTACGTAGGGAAGCTTTATGCCTTTACCGTTTAGGTCTCTTAGTTTCTCAGTAATGTATTTTGCATTCTCTATTCTCTTACTATTTAGTTTGTCAAGCTTTCTTAACTGAGCAATACCTAAGGCTGCAACTATTTCGGACATTTTATAGTTAAACCCTAGCTCATCAGCTGCACCTATGAATCTTCCATTACGCGGAATTCCGTAGTGGTGATTTAGTTTCTTCAGTTTCTCCCCTATTTTAGGGTCTTTCGCTATAGCGGCTCCTCCCTGACCTGTACATAGTTGCTTACCTGATCCGAAACTGAATACTCCAATGTCTCCTATGGTGCCGACTTTTCCCCCATAATACTCTGCACCCATGGCTAAGCAGCAGTCTTCAATAACGTAGAGTTTATGGTCCATAGCTACTTCCATTATAGGCTTCATGTCGGCTGGACAACCGTACATGTGAACTACGATGACAGCTTTTGTTCTAGGAGTTACTCTTTCAGCTAAACTATTCGGGTCCATGTTGAGTGTTTTAGGATCTATATCTGCGAATACTGGGACAGCATTTTGATATATGACGGCGTTTGCTGTTGCAATAGATGAAATAGCTGGAACAACTACTTCGTCTCCGGGTCCAATACCTAACGCTGCGAGAGCTAAGTGTAAAGCTGTTGTACCTGAAGAAGTAGCTACAGCATATTTTACCCCGTGATATTTTGCTAGGAGCTCTTCAAACTCCTTTGTTTTAAACCCTATTTTAGACTCTAAACGCTTAGACCTTAATACTTCAAGTACTTCTCTTTCCTCTTCCTCATTAAACCAGAATGCGTTAAGATACCTACTTAGCGCATGCATGTATGCTTTCTCAAATTCCTCATACTCTCTTTCTTCCTCTTCAGCTACACTTAACCACCTCCACTATGAGCGTATAGTTTCATAATTAAGTAGCCGAGAATTAACCATGTAACTATTAGGACAATCATGTCGAAGCTGAGCTGCGTTATGAACGCGGCAAGCAGTGTTAGTGTGAAAACTATGGTTGCTACCGGAACAAGCGGGTACAGTGGTACTTTAAATGGTCTTTCAAGGTTAGGCTTCTTCCTTCTCAGCTGCATTAGCGATAGTGCAACTAGAATAAACGCTACAAGACTCATTACAACCAGTAGTGACGCATAGTCTATGAGCCTACGAATAAATGAGCCAACAAGTCCCGCCCCTAAGCCGACAAGTAAAGCTATGTATGGTGACCCGTATTTTGGATGGAGCTTCATAAACGTTTTCGGAAGTAAACCGCCTCTAGCAAAAGCAAATATGAACCTAGCGCTAACAACATAGCATCCCATCATTGTTGTTAGTGCTCCTAAAAACACTGCAAACAATGTTACTAATGCAACACCTAAGTCTCCAATGAATGGTTTAAGCAGTACTGAAAGAGGCCACTCGTTAGATGCTACATTAACTATGGAATCGTAGGGAGCCATGAGAACAGTTGATAGGTTCGTAATTATTAGAACCAACGCTACACCAACAATAACGTATATAACAACTTTCCATAGTTCTCTTCTAGGAATTTTTGCTTCCTCAGCTAACTGAGCAACCATGTTGAATCCTAGGTAAAACAGTGTTGCGAAAGCCGCTGCGTAAAGGAATCCTGAAAACCCGTTTACGAAAAGCGGTGTTAAATTAGATATGTCCATGTGTGCGAAGCCTATGAAAGCATAAGCTAGTAGTGCGAAAACTAAACCCAGCGTCGTTATTATTTCAGCTAAGCTTGCAAGCTTAATACCTCTGTGATTCAAATACCACACAATTACAACGCTGGCAATACTCCAAACCCACCTAGGCACGGTGGCTTCAGGTATGAAAATGCTCATAAAGTCTCCAATTACTATGCCGTTAATTCCAATAGCGATGCTCCACCCTAGAACAGCTAGCCATCCTAGAATAAAGCCTGCAGTTGGCCCGAAAGCCTCGCTAATATAAACATATTCGGCACCAGCATATGGCATAGCAACCATGAGCTCGCAGTAGTTTAAAGCAACCACTAAGATTAAAATACCGGCTAACATGTATGCTAAAACAACGCTAGCGCCAGTACTAGCAATAATGAATGAGTTGACGATGAGGTAGTCGCCGCCAATAATTGTTCCAACACCAAAAGCCAGTAAACCTAAAAGCCCAACTTCCTTCTTAAGAGACAAACTCAAACGTTACCACTTCAAAAAACTATTTCACAAAATTCTATGCTAACCAAGAATATATGTGCATCTGTTTAAAAATTACGGCAATACCTCTACACTATTTTTCTTAAAACTAAAACTATTAGGTAATGATAAAGCTGGGTTGTGCGAGTTTTTCAATAAAAACTCGGCTATCTTAGGTATTCTCTTATATAAAACATGCTATATATAGTGTGGAAACCTATACGGTAGGGGTAAACATTGTCTCATTTGGAAAAGGAAGAAGTTTCCTACACTAATCCAGCACTTATTGTTAAGGTTCGGGAGAAGCTTATTAAGTTTCTCAGTAGTGTTCCTGATGTTTCTACTGAAGCATGTAATGTAGTTTTAGAAAGCATTGCCGTAGGGAAAGTGGATTCTTCTTCAACATGGGTTCCTAGGAGAGTAGCTGTTGTTGACGGCGGCAGCAACATTGTTTCTCTTAATGCAGGCTATCTTGGAATAGTTACTTCCCTAGGCTTAATTATTGAAAGTAACCGCGTTATTGAACGTGTTGTCGCTGAACCGGAAATTATTCCTCCAGCACCTCGGGAACTTGGAGATTACGAAACCAGCGACCAAATAGTTAGCGTTACAGATAAGGTTAGGGAAGCGAAGGTTTTCGAAACAGCAACTGAACTACTCAGTAGAAACCCTGACTTGCTCATAATAGATGGCCCACTGATCCCCTATGGTGCTTTAGGTAAGCTTATTGTTGGTTCGGAAACTGAGTTAAAAGCTCTTCAAAGATATAGGAGAGCAGTTCTTACCTTACATGAAATGTCTTTAGGTAGCAGAGTAAGTGTTGTAGGGTTTGTTAAAAGGCCTCGTTCAAGATATTTACGTAGAATTTTAAACATTGAATCATCATTTGACCACATAACCTTGTCTAGTATTCTTAAGGAGAAAGAGTTTTACCCGAACCCTCCCTTAGAGGTTCCTGCAGTTGCTGAATGGTTCCATGAGATAAGTATTTTGAAGCTTATAAGGGAGATTAAGCCTAAATTCACGTTTCTAAGACTAATAACATCTATGCCTCCTTTCAGAGTTGATTTTGGACATTTAACCCGAAACTACATGGACATTTTAAACTACCTGTACTCTACCAGAACTAGGGAGGGAATACCCTACGTTATAATGAAGGCTGATGAGGAAGTTAAAATTACACGTAAGCTTCTAAGAGAACTTTACGAAGACGCTTTACACTCATGTATTGTAAAATATCTTAAACAAGGATTCAACATGCTCATTCCCGTGCTTCCAGTGTTTGGAGGTGTGTAGTTGTGGGTATTGAAAACATTGTTGAGCAAAGACTGGGATACGTGTTTTCGGAGAATGGAGTTTACGAACCTGACGAAATAGTTTTCACTGTTGAATTAGGTGCTAGAGTAGAAATAGGCGACATTGTCTGCATTCAGCATCCTTCTAAACCAGGTGTTCCAGTTTTCTACCAGGTACTTGAAGTTCCCTTACGCCGTAAAGCTAGGGATTACGAGGAAGACTTGGTTAGAGCAGGTAGTCCCCTCATAGATGAGTCAAGAAACTATCCTAGAGCTAAAGCTAAGCAAATAGGTTACATTGAGGATGTTGGAAAGCTTCTTTCAGGTAAAGCATCAGTTGATGAGCTACTAATGCTCATAGAGCACATTAAGCCTTTAAGCGAAGTTTACACTCCAAAAACTGAGGTAATAGAGAAGCTTATTGAACCATCAGCGCCAAGTGTAGAAGTTGGAGCAATATATCCGAGCTGGAAACATAAGTTAAAACTAGAACTACCTAAGCTTCTAAGACAAGGACTCCTCATTGTTGGAGGTGTTGGTACGGGGAAAACAACGACAATGCTTACTTTACTCATTAGAATCATTAGGAAAATAAGGGAACTTGGAGGAACACCTCATATTCTAATCATAGATAAGGATGGAGAATACGGGTCTAGAGAGCTTAGGGAAGCAGCCGGTGTTCCTGGAAACTATGTGAGAATACATGTTGACGACATAAAAGTTCTCGAGTACTTCAGTAGGGGGGAATATGTTAGAGAACTCTTAGCTAACCTAGGATACTATGATAAGAGATCTAAAGCGGCTAAAGCAGTTGAAGCAGCAGTTAAAAGTGTACGTGAGGAATCACTTATTCTAACACCTAAGTTTGTTTTGGAAAAAATTGTTCCGAAAATATCTGAAATAAGTGTTCGAGCAGAAGTTCAAAGAAGAGTTCATGATTGGAAAAGAAAGTTTGAAGATCAAGAAGCAATATACGAGGTATCTGACATAGTTAGCCTCTTAAAAACAAAAACAGTTGTTCACATAGATCTTTCAGCAACAAGGGACTTCGACCATGCATTCAAAGTATTAACTAATGTTTTAAGGAAAATCTACAGTGAAGCATTATTGAATGAGAGCTTCGGATGCATAGTAGCAATAGATGAAGCGCACCTATTCTGCCCTGAAAAAGGAGGGATAACGCTAGCAAGTAAGGATCCAACGGATTCTCTAAGAGACACAATACATTTAATAGCAACTACTGGGCCTAGAAACGGAGTTACTCCGTTCATAGCAACTCAGAGGCCAAGTTTAATATCTAAAACAATAACAACGCAAATGGGTCAAAACATAATAGCTCATAGAGTTGAAGATATAGACTTAGCTAGGATAGAGGAAATAGTAGGGCCGATAGCGAGGAAAGTAAGAGTACTACCAAGAGGGTGGGCCATAATAAAAGCTTTAGCAGCAAAAATAAGAGAACCACTAATAATCAAAGTAGAAGCAGAAACATATCCGGAAAGCACGGGGAAAACAGCATACGATAGGTTTCTGCAATAAGGTATCATGTTTCCCATTAAAGCTGAGGTGCTAAGGTATATTGGGGAATAGGGTTCACTAAAGACTTTTAGAGATGAAGTTAGAAAACTTGAGGTTTAAAATATAGGAATAACTTTTGAGGAATGCTTGCTTTGCATCTTTAATGGGGAGTGCTGATATTAAAGGAGTAAGCTAAAAGGCATTTAAAAGCGGAATGGAGACTTTTTTAATAAGTAAAATAAGAGCTTGCAAGAGGAGGTTTAGGGGGAACTTGCGAAGCCACTAGGTTTATTTAAACTCTTAACTAGCGTTAAATAGCGTAATGAACTCGAAGTTTACAGTAACTTATAAGATACTGTATTACAGCATTCTTATATACCATGTACTACGCTTTGTTACTTGGTGAAACTGCTGTGAGCACCGTTATCAGTGTTCGCATACCTAAGAAGCTTAAGGAGAAAATGGATGCCCTAAAAGACGCCGTTAACTGGAGTGAAGAAATCCGCAAATTCCTTGAGAAAAGAGTTGAGGAACTTCACAGAAGAAAGATTCTAGAGGAAATAAGGAGAATACTGGAGGAAATACCTGAAACACCTAAGGGAACAGCAGCTAAGTATGTGAGGGAAGACCGTGATAGTTATTGACGCATCAACACTAGCAAAATACGTTCTAAAAGAGGAAGGGTGGCTTAAAGTCGAAGAATACTTAGCTAAAGGAGTATGTTCAATAGACCATATAGTTAAGGAAGTGGCTAATGCAATATGGAAACACACAGTTATACATAGGAGAGTAAGTGAGGGAACTGCGGAAAAACTATACACGGTACTAAGGAAGCTAGTTGGAGAAAATATTGTAAAAATAGAGGAGCAAACAAAATACATTAATAAAGCATTCGAAATAGCTCTACAATATAAGATAACAATATATGATGCATTATACTTAGCACAAGCACAACACTATGGAGAACTATTAACAAGCGATGAAAAACAAGCAAAAACAGCAGAGGAATTAGGCATAAAAGTCCACATAGTATAAGTAAAAAACAGGGTATGTAAATTTCAGCCATGAAATATTGTGAACGTGTAAGCTGTTTTTTACCGGGTAATCTAGTTAGTGAACTGAAATGACCTCTTTTAAAGTAGGGCGCATGTATGCATAATATTTAATGTTAACTTCTTATTTCGCTTAAAAGCTACAGTATTATTTAGTAGAGGCTGATTTTTGCTGTGAGAAGAAGGATTGTTAAGGTTATTGGGGATAAGTGTAGGAATTGTGGTTTTTGTTTAGTATGGAATGTTTGCCGTAGTTCTGGTTTCTGCATGGGTTGTTTGTCTTGTTTTTATGCTTGTCCTTTCGAAGCTAGGGCCGTTGAGTATGTAAATGCAGATGTTGAAATGGTTACTATTTATGTTGACGATGTTCCCTTTAGAGTTCCTGGGGGTGTTTCTGTTGCTGAAGCTTTAAGATATTGTGGGTTCGTGTTTGGTGAACCTGGTGATGAGAGGCCTTGGTTGGGTTGTGGTACTGGTGGTTGTTGGGCTTGCGCCTTAACCATTGACGGTGTTTTTGAAAGAACCTGTATTACCCCTGTTAGAGACGGTATGAGGGTTGAAACCAATGTTGAAAGCATTACTCCTAGGAGGATTGTTCATGGTCCTTCCCCTCACATGGTTGGTGGTAAGGGGACTCCTTGGTGGGAGGTTAACTATAGGGACTATGTTGAAGCTGCACTATGGGTTGCTGGGTGTAATTTGAGATGTCCCCAATGCCAAAACTACCATGTAACTTACGATAATGTTTCCCCCGCTTTAACTCCTGAGGAAGCTGCTAGAGAAGCTGTTTTGTGCCATAGGAAATATGGTACTCGGGGTATCGCTGTTAGCGGTGGTGAGCCAACTCTTAACCGTAAGTGGCTTACAGGGTTTTTCCGGGAAGTAACTAGGCTCGTTAAACCAAAGGTTAGAAGGCATCTTGACAGTAACGGTACATTGCTTAAACCAGACTACATTGATGTGCTTGTTGAATCCGGATGCGATAATTTCGGTGTTGAACCTAAATGTGTAAGCGTAGAAACATACATGAGGATTACCGGGTTGAAAAATAGGGATCTAGCTAGAAAATATCTTGAAACAGCGTGGAAAGCTGTAGAATACATTGATGAAAAATATGGTGATAAAGTGTTCTTAGGTGTTGGCTTAGTTTACAATAGGGAACTTGTTAGTTTAGAGGAAATAGGTAAGGCAGGGGAGAAAATAGCTAGCATAAACCCTAAACTACAGGTAATAGTTCTAGACTATTTCCCAGCATTTCGGAGAAGACATTTGAAAAGACCTACAGTAAAGGAAATGCTCGAAGTAAAAAGGACCCTTGAAGATCAAGGTTTAAAAACAGTGATTGTTCAAACGGAAATAGGACATGTAGGTCCCAGTAACGTGAAAAAGCCGTGACCATGTTTTATGATTGCTTATTTCCTGAATATGCTGTTTAGGGGAATCCTATTTCTAATTTAGGTGGTGTTATTGTTTTCTACGGGTTCTCTCTAGAAGATTAAAAAATCCTTAACTATTATTTTCCCACCCACTGTAGCTACATTGTTAAAACTACAAGTTTTTGTAGAGAGCACGTTACTTAATTGCTTAGCTTTAGTTCTTAAAGAAATATATTTTGATATTAAAGCTAAGCTGATATAATATAGAGATTATAGAGACACTTATGTTATGTTTAGAGTGTGTTACTAATTTTCTTAGTAATTTCATAATTATTATTTTTAATGGTGTATGTATATATGCTTCCTATATAATTTGAATTAATACGTTTATGTCAAGGTTATTTTACGTAATTAAATTTTGACCAATAGCTATTTATTCATATTATTCCCTAGTAATTTGTGGAAAGTGTTTAAGGAGGAAGTTCTTGTTGTCTCAACTTAGAAAGGAGCTCGGTTTATTAGAGGTTATCTCTATAACTTCAGGGTCTGTTATTGGTGCAGGAATATTTGTCGTTACAGGGTTGGCAACAAAGTACTCTGGAAACATGATTTGGCTGGCTTATTTGCTTGGAGGAATACCTACGTTCTTCACAGGCCTGGCTTTTGCTGTTCTAGCAGGTGCTATGCCTTATGAAGGTGGTTCATTATTTTATACTACAAGGTTTGTTTCGCCGTTCTGGGGTTTCCTTACGGCTTGGGGTAAGTGGATGGGATACATTGGACCAATATGTATAACGGCTTTAGCGTTCCCAAGATACGTTAGCTTCCTAATTAAGGTGCCTATTCTTCCAGTGGCTTTACTTGCCGTGGCTGCCTTCTACATTCTAAACTATATTGGAATAAAGATTTCAGGATGGGTTCAAGACGCAATGTTTGTAACTCTTGTAGGGGGAATGTTTGCTTTCATACTGCTGGGACTGCCTCACGTTAACACATCTCTAGCTACTGCTCCAGACACTCCTCTTGGAATGTATGGTGTAGCCTATGCTGCTGCATTAGCTTTCTTCTCATACACTGGATTCGGTGTAGCAATAGAGCCTGGTGAAGAAGTTAAGAAGCCTGAAAGAAACCTCCCATTAGGAATAATAATAGGCATTTTCCTTGTAGTAGCTATTTATACTTTGCTCTCATTTGTAAGCGTAGGCGTTATGCCTTGGAGAGAATTTGCTGCCGCCGAAGCGCCGGTTGCAGAAGCTGCTGCAAGATTCCTGCCATTCTCAGCTGCGGCTTTCATAGCGATAGTTGGCATATTAGCTATTTTAACATCGCAGAATGGATTCCAAATAGTTGGCTCTAGACTGCTCTATGCTTTCGCTAGAGACGGTCTTATTCCAAGGGTTTTGTCGAAAATTCATCCACGCTTTAGAACACCCCATTTGGCTTTATCAGCAACTGTTCTCATAGGTATTGGATTAATACTTTCAGGTAAAGGCATAGAGTTCGCAGCTGGAGTTGCTAACATAGGTTTCTTAGCGAGCTATGCTTTAACATGCTTAGCTGCTTTAAACTTTGCACGGAAACATTCTGAAAGATACGAGAAAGCACCCTTTAAACTTAGGAAAACACTGCTATATGTTGTTGCTTTAGCAGGTTTTGTTTCAAACATTGTTTTCATGGCTCTTCAGTCAATGGATTCATGGATTTTCTTCATAATATGGTTTATCATAGGTATTGGAATATACTATTATGCTAAGAGAAGCTTTGAAAGTAAAGGAGAAAAGCTTGAGGAAGCACTGCTTAAACTTCCAGGGTGACCTTGTTGAATCTAGGTGAGGTTTCAAACCTGAAAGCATACGTTATTGCAGAAGACTACGCTGGCTACGAATCTCCTCTTCTAGCGCAACATGGAATTTCAATGCTTCTGGAAACACATAGTAGCTCTCTAAGGAAAACATTTAGAATGCTTTTCGACGTTGCTAACAATAGTGATGCACTACTTTATAATATGAAATTGCTAAATATAGATCCTAAAACAATAGATGCTATAGTTATTTCACATTGCCACTGGGACCATACCGGGGGACTTATGGGTATTCTTAAGGAAATTAAGGGTGAAAACGTTCCCATAATAGCTCATCCAAGCATTTTTAGGCCGAACTTCGTTTTAGAACCCTATTTGAAACATGAAGGCGTACCTTATGACTGCACACCGGAAAACATTGAATCTCTAGGCTTTAAACTCATACTAACCAAGTCACCTGTGAAAATAGTGGACGGGATAATTACTTCAGGTGAAATTGAGAGAACAGTTGATTTTGAAAAGGGAGGCATTTTCACATACACCATTGTTAATGGAGAAATGGCTCCTGACGAAATGATGGATGATATGGCCTTAATTGTTAATGTTAAAGATAAGGGTCTTTTAGTGTTCACAGGATGCGGGCATGCAGGAATAGTTAACACTGTTTTACATGCGATGAAAATAACTGGTGTTAAAAGAGTTCATGCGGTTTTTGGAGGCTTTCACCTAATAAGTGCTAATGAAGATAGAATAAGAAAAACTGTTGATGAACTTAGAAAAATAGGTGTTGAAGAAGTTTATACGGGACACTGCACAGGGTTTAGAGCTAATATAGAGTTTTATGAAAAATATGGTGAAAAATTCCATAGAATACATTCAGGCTATACGGTGACTTTTTAGTGGAAATTAAAAATATTTTTCAACATTCACTTTTTCTCATTCTAGAAATTCAATTGCTTTTCTCTTGAAACCAAGTTTTAGCTGATAATAGTATGTGTAAATGTTTTCTATGCAACATAAAGAAGTGAACTTATTTGGTTCATTACTAAGATTCTCTCTACTGCCAGCATTTGAAAAACTCTTACCATTATTATAACTGACCAACGATGTTTCGGCATGTTCCACTATAATAAATAAAAATATGGGAAAATGTTATACTCCCACAAGCTATTTTGGTGGTTTTTCTTTTTCCTCTTCTTCTCTTTCTTGGACATTGTTTATGCGCCTTTTCCCAGGTTTTCACTTTTACTGTTTCACTTAGACATTATGAACATGTGTAATGGCAGGTAAGGTTGCGTAGTTTTATTTTTTCCAAAGAATCTGTCTATGTTAGTGCATGTACTGTGTTTATTGCTTAGTATCTTATATTTTTTCTACACCTAGTTTTTCAATTTCTTTTTCCTCACATATAGAAGCCACAGCTATTAGAGCTGCTGTTTTCACTTTAAACTTCTTCATTAGTGAAGTGATTGCAGCTAGCTTATCTATGTCGCTAACTAATGCTTCAGCTATTAGTGCTTTTCTTTCCGGCTGTAGGCGGCTTTTAGGTATAGTTATGAACCTTATTTCACCTTGTTTTCTTGAGTAATAATGTGCTGTAACTAGACCTTTTCTTTCAAACTTAACATGACATACTGTAGGGCATAGTTCAGACTCAAGCTTTGCAGCTGCAACTGCAGCCAAAGGTAAGGCTTCCGTGGAGGTTGCGAAAAACATAGTCTACCCTTAATCCTCTAACAAGGCTTTCCGAGAAAATAGAGTATAATCTTAAGAAGCCTTTAAAAGTCTCCACCCGATTCTTCAAAAGCTTTTTCAGCAGCTCTATCTAGGAGTTTAAGTTCCTCTACTTTGTAAAGTATTTTTCAGCTGTTTTTCTCCTCAGGGACGTTAAGTAAGTTAACGTATCTCCAAAGTATTTGAAACGGTATGTTTAAGAGCCCTTCGAGCCTCCTTAAACTGTAGAAGTAGTTGAGAACATCAAGAATCTCTAATGCCCTTGAACGAGTAACTTTAGCAACCATGCTTCAGTCAGCTCTAAGCAATCTTTTGACACAACATAAGGGGCTAATAAAAATATTCTTAAAAACACTTAAATATAGCAAAATTAGTTTCTTTAAACCTCTAGTTCTGTAATTACTGCTTCGAATTCTTCGGTGCTTCCGCTTAAGCTAGATTCGGGTTTAGATTTTCTGGGCTGCTTCTAAACTACGAACAGTTTTTAGATGAATAGTTAAAGTAGTAATGGTTTACTTAAGTTGTAAAACATAAATACATTATTTTAACAATATTTTTTGTACCGGTACGAAAAATATATTATATATGGTTGTTATTCTTTAGCTTAAAGAGTGTTTGTTAGTGCTGTAAGTTGCTGAATTCACTAAATAGTGGGAGCCCTGCTATGGAGCATGGAGGAGCTAAGCATAGAGGAGAAAAAGGGTCTCATAGGAAACATAGTCATGAAGTCATGATTGCTGATTTTAAGAGGAGATTTATTGTTTCAACTATTTTAACAATTCCTGTTGTTTTGCTTTCTCCCTCTATTCAAAGGTTTCTCGGCTACGAGCTTGTTTTTCCAGGGTACATTTTTGCTCTATGGTTTCTTTCATCGATAATTTACGTTTACGGCGGTTACCCGTTTCTTAAAGGGCTTGTTGGAGAAGTTAGGAAGAAGCTTCCGGGTATGATGACGCTGATAGGTGTTGCTATTAGTGTTGCTTACTTTTACAGTTCAGCTGTTGTTTTCATTATTCCTGGTGAAACGTTTTTCTGGGAATTAGCTACGCTAATAGATGTTATGCTTCTCGGTCACTGGATTGAAATGAGAACTATTGCTGGTGCTTCTAGGGCACTTGAACTCCTAGCTAAATCAATGCCTACGGTTGCTCACTTAGTTAAGGAGGGAGGTGTTGTTGAGGTTCCTGTGTCTGAGGTTAAACCTGGAGATAAAGTGTTGGTTAGGCCTGGTGAGAAAATACCTGTTGACGGAGTTGTTGTTGAAGGGTCAAGTAGTGTTAATGAAGCGTTAGTTACTGGGGAGTCTAAACCTGTTAGTAAGAAGCCCGGCGACAAAGTTATTGCTGCCACTATGAATCTCGAAGGCTCCCTTATCATTGTAGCTGAGAAAACAGGTAGAGACACCTACATTGCTCAAGTAATAGAGTTGATTAGGAAAATTCAGGAAAGCAAATCTAAAGCTCAAGATTTAGCTAATAGAGCAGCTAAGTGGTTAACAATCATAGCTTTAACCGGTGGCTCAATAACGTTAACTGTATGGAGCCTTGTTGGAGCAGGGTTTCCTTTCGCACTTGAAAGAGCAGTTACAGTTATGGTTATTGCATGCCCCCACGCTTTAGGATTAGCTGTTCCCTTAGTTATTGCTAGATCAACCGCTTTAGCTGCAATGAAGGGTTTACTGATAAGGAATAGGGTTGGTTTCGAAAAGGCTAAGGACATAGGTGCTGTTGTTTTCGATAAAACAGGTACTTTAACTAAGGGTGAGTTCGGTGTTTCAGACACTGTAGTTTTAAGCAATGACTTAGCAGAGGAGGAACTGGTTAAGCTAGCTGCTAGTCTTGAGCAACATAGTGAACACCCTATTGCTAGGGGAATAGTTGATTATGCTAGCCGAAACAGGATAGGTCTGTATGGTGTTGAAAAGTTCAAAGCCCTACCCGGTAGAGGGGTTGAGGGAGTAATTAACGGTAAGAAGGTTATGGTTGTTAGTTCAGGTTATTTAAGGGAAAACAATATTGTTCTGGAAGATAGGAGGGTGGATGAACTGGCTAAGCAAGGTAAAACAGTTGTTTACGTACTTGTTGATGGGAAACCTGCTGGTGTAATTGCGTTAGCTGACATGATTAGGGAGGAGTCTAGGGAGGCTATTAGAAGGCTTAAGAGTATGGGTTTGAAAACAGTTATGCTCACGGGAGATAATAGGCGTGTTGCTGAATGGGTTGCTAAGGAATTAGGTATAGACGAATTCTACGCTGAAGTATTGCCTCACGAGAAAGTTGAGGTTATTAGGAAAGTGAAGGCTCAAGGATACGTAACAGCAATGGTTGGTGATGGAATAAATGATGCTCCAGCTCTTGTAGAAGCAGATGTCGGAATAGCTATTGGCGCTGGAACAGATGTTGCTGTGGAATCAGCAGACATAGTTCTCGTAAGGAGCGATCCAAGGGACGTGCCGGAAATAATAGGTTTAGCTAGGAAAACCTACAGGAAAATAGTTGAAAACCTTCTTTGGGCAACAGGATATAATGCTGTAACAATACCGTTAGCTGCAGGAGTACTTTACAACATGGGCATACTTCTCCCACCAGCCATAGGAGCTCTCCTAATGACAATAAGCACAGTTATAGTGGCTATAAACGCCACATTACTAAAGTGAATTTAAAGAATCCTCTCCGCTTGCCCCTACACTACTTCATGGTCTTATTTAGCTTATATCAGTTAATAATTTCTAAATATTCTTCATTAGCAAAGTAACTGTAATCCTTGTTGCAGCCAGCATATCAACAGCTACTATTACTTCAACTACGACAGCATCTAGAACCGAAATTGAAAAGGAAACTGTTTCGGCATGGCTTTACACGTGAAGAGTAGCCGTTTTTGAGCCATTCACCTTACCTGCTAGAAGCTATACTGTAGACTTTGTTTTCGCAAATTCCGGGGAAACAATTAAAGTTTACATTACATTCTCACAGCCAATATACGCTGCTATAGTAAGCATTTGCAACTACTCGGACTAGCTAGTTTTTAGAATCATAACAGCACTAGATGATAAATACGCTTCAACAATAAAGTTGGAAACTGAGCTAAACAAGGCATCAATATGTAACCGAACACTAATAAGTAAACAGCGTGTTTACTATGTAAAACCATAGTAGTTACTGTGAGCTATTTGCTTAGAATCACCATGTTAGCTAATTAATGTTATATTATGGGAGAATGTGCTATGTGAAAACCTATTTACTTAAGTACGTGCTTTTTATTCCTTCTTTAATTGCTATTTCATGTACTTGCTTATCTCCAGTGTATAGTTCTTTTGCTTTCACATGTTTTGCTGAAACTATTTGTAATGCGTCAGCTTCGTATATGTGATATTTCTCGATAAGAGGCCATGTTCGCATAAGCAACCTGGTTTTAACAGGAACTACCCTTAGCAATTTCAGTTTCAGTAGCCTCACAGTTTCACCTATGAACTGTGTTCTTGCTTTCTCATATTCCTGATCGCTCAGCCATTCTCTCCTATGGTATCTGTCGATTACGCCGAAAACTTCACCTATATTCCATGCTGAAAACGATAATGTAAGTTCACCGTTTAATGCTCTATAGTACACTTCACTAACTACATCACTACCATGCTCTAGTATGTAGCTTTTCACAATAGCGCTTGAGTCTAAATAAACAATTGTCAAAGCCTTGAATCCCTCAATCCCCTAACTACTTTGCCAGCATCTGTAGTATCTCGGGGCTTAACAGGAACTATAGTTAACGGAATTTTCCTTTCAGAACCAAGCATTTCCTCCAAAGCCTTAACTATTAGGAGTTCACTAACCTCCTCTTCAATAGCTTCTTCAACAGCATGACTAAGCATTTTCAAACCCTTTTCACCACTAACCTTTAACTTAAACTCCTCCCAAAGTCTACGGTCAATAACTATGCTAGTCTTAATCTTATCTTCCATACACTAAACCTCAAATACGGTTCAGAGTAAAAATGCTAATAAAGCTTACCGTACAGCTCAAGCACAGCATTCGCATAAGCAATTCAGTAGCTATACGAACAAATTCTACGAAGCATACATGAGCTTCAATAATAACACTTTTGGGTTAAGGAGGAAAAGCAGTTGCAAAAACAGCTGCTGGAGCATCAGTTAAACTCAGAGCTTCTGAGGCAAAAGTGGAAATAAACAGAAATACTATGAGAGCATGGTTGAAGTGGAAAAGCGTTTTATGCTATAAAGATTTATTAAATGATTCCTGGTATACTTTTCTACTAGGTGGCATTTGTGTCTGGAAAGTATAGTAGTGTAAAGTTGCGTGTTGAAGCCAAAAGGAAGCTTGAGGAGTTACAGTTGAGACTTAGACTTCGCGGCATTAAGGTAAGTCTTCATGAAATACTTGAGAAACTTGTTGAAATAGGTTTAGAGAACGAAGACTCATTAGCGGAGAAGTTGCGAGGAGAGGGGAGAGAAATAGAAGATCCCGCGTTAGAAATGCTTGATAAGCCTCTTGACTGGAAGTTGAAGGATGCCTCCATAACTATAGATAAGTACCTATATGGTGAGTGATTTGTCTATTTTCATAGATACGGGGGTTTTTTGTTGCAGCTAGAAACAGGAGCGACATTAACCATGTGAGGGCAGTGGAATTATTGAAAAAAGCTTTGAAAGGGGAGTATGGGGAACCATATACTTCAGACTACGTGTTTGATGAAGCAGTAACTGTAGCTCTAGTTAGAACGGGTTCTCCAAGAATAGCTTTAGACATAGGAAACTTCATTTTATCTTCGAGAAAACTGAAAATACTTTACGTAGACAAAGCTGTTTTTAAGGAAGCATGGAGTATTTTTGCAAAATACTCTTCCAAAGGTCTTAGCTTTACTGATGCAACAACAGTAGCTTTAATGAGGTTTTACGGAATAAACTACATTATGAGTTTCGATAAACACTTTAACGGAATAGTGCCTAGAATATGTTGATCAGTAAATGAGATTGAGAAGTAGGGTTTTTCAACCATTACTTACTGTTTAGACTACGCGGTGTTTTGGTGAGAGTCCTTTTGAAACTCTTACAATGTTTTCCGCTACTTCTTTAGCTATTCTATCGTAGGCTTCATGGGTTACTCCTGCTACGTGAGGGGTTACTATGATGTTGTCTAGTTTGAACAGTGGGTCATCGGGGTTTGGGGGTTCTTCCCAGAAAACGTCTAACGCTGCTCCCGCTATCCACCTTTCCTTTAAAGCCTTGTATAGTGCTTCCCTATTTACAATAGGTCCCCTAGCTATGTTTATGAGGTAAGCTGTTTTCTTCATTAGCTTAAATTCTCTTTCACCTATTAGGTTTCTCGTTTCACTTGTTAAAGGAACATGTATTGATATGAAATCTGAGTTTTCCAGAACAAAATCTAAATCCCCGGGTCCCCCTAGGAAATCCAGTTCAAGCTTCCTAGCTAATTCTGAGTTAGGGTTTTTCTTTATAGCTAAAACCCTCATACCTAGTGCTTTAGCTCTTTTAGCTAGTTCCGTTCCACTCCTACCTAACCCTATTATTCCCAGGGTTTTACCGTAAATTTCGTGCCCAGCTGGTTCCCCTATTTTCCCTTCTCTAAAACTTTTTGAGGCTTCATTGAATTTCCTAGCTAAAGCTAGCATGAGGAATATGACGTGTTCAGCTACTGAAATAGCGTTTGCTCCGGGTACGTTAGCTACGTAAATGCCTAGTTCTCTTGCTGCTTCAATATCTACTCCTTCTAAGCCAACACCGCATTGCTGAATAAGCTTTAGCTTAGGTGCTGCCAACATGACTTCCCTAGTTATTTTGGCCATGGCGGGTATTAGTACTTCGAAATCCCTAACTTGCTCGGTAAATGGGATATTTTCGTTTCTAGCAACAACCTCGAATCCTTTAGGCAAATATTTTCTTAAAGCATTTATGGCTTGGGAGAACCCGGCGGTACAGAACAGTATTTTCACTTTTGAAAACACCCTATTAATCAGTAATGTTGCCGGGTTTTTAGTTCTTATTTTGAAACTATTTTATCTACAATGTTTAATTTGTTTTGCTGTTTTAAACCAGTATTTTCCTAAGTATTGTTGTGAAAACCTGTGTGAGCATTGATAGGCCAACTTTTTTCTCTTTAGCTATTGTTTTAACCCACCATATTGGTCTGAAGTAGAATTCCTCATATGCCTTAATTAGCATTTTCTTAACTTCATCTATTTTTAAACTTGTCGTTTCAATTATTGGTGTTAGTAGTGTGTATTTGGACCAGTCCCTTATTTTCAAAATGCCTTTGTCCAAGCATTCCCTGAAAAACCTTGTTCCAGGATATGGGGTTGCTATGGAGAAAACTACGTAGTCTGGTTTAAGCTTTTTAGCTAACTCTATTGTTTTCCTTATAGTATCCAAGGTTTCACCTGGAAACCCTAGGGCGAAGCTTGCGATAACTCTTATTCCTAGTTTTCTGCACCATTCGAAAACCTTCATAACCTTGTTTAAAGTAAATGTTTTACCAATGTTTTTAAGGATAAATTCTACTCCAGACTCTACTCCGAAAAACAGTGTTTCACATCCTGACTTCCTCATTTTAACTAGTGTTTTAAAATCTAAAGTGTCTACTCTTGCAGCAGCACCCCATATTATATCCAGTTTTCTCTTGATTATTTTATCACATAATTTGTTAACCCATTTCCTAAACAGTGTGAATGTGTCGTCGACGAAAGCAACCATTTTCACCTTGTATTTCTCCTTAACATGCTCCATTTCCTCAACAACGTTTCCAGGGCTTCTAAACCTAACAGTTCCACCGTACATTGCTGAAGAAGCGCAGAAAGAACATTTCATAGGGCATCCTCTACTGCAAACAATAGTTGTTGCGGGAATTTTCAACCCAAAAACCCTGTACTTATCCATTGGAAGCAAATGCCTTGCAGGAAAAGGTAGTTCATCAAGATTCCTAATCAGCGGCCTATTAGGATTCCTCACCACCCTCCCTGATTTGTCTTTAAAAGTTATTCCTAACACATTACCTAAGTCCCCAC
>Ga0190363_1000728_pt1 | contig 19645 bp, 27 predicted proteins | sample 48721867_MG_FD_161272 | JGI IMG/M metagenome (GOLD analysis project Ga0190363, IMG submission 161272) | Hydrothermal vent microbial mat bacterial communities from Southern Trench, Guaymas Basin, Mexico - 4872-18-6-7_MG | ecosystem: Environmental > Aquatic > Marine > Hydrothermal vents >... | reverse complement strand
CGGAGAATGGAACTAATGCCCATCCTTTAATAAAACAGGCGTGTGCAGAACTCTCTGCCGCATTAGCATATACCGGTATTCAGGCAGTAGATTTTAAGAGGATCAGCCTCGGTAGATTATCGGTTATGCAGACACCGAAGGCATTTCAGATTTACATGGACAGATATTTAGACACTCTAAAGCAGATACAGTATAGAGGAGCTATTCATAGACAGGAAAGTGAAGAAGAAGCAAGTATGTTTAGACCAATACAATGACATTAGCATCTCTGTTTCAGGACAATTGGAAGATTGTATACAACGAATTAAAACAGCCAATAACAATTAAATCGGTTACGAGAAATAGAGACGAGAACGACGATATTTCCGAAGACATTTCAGAAACTTCAACCTACGGAGTAGTAGAAGAAGTTGGGGGAGATTATATTGACGCAGACTTAGGATTACTACCAACAGGTTCAGTAATAATAAATATAAATCCAGATGAAACCGTTAATAGAGCAGATTACATAACCGTTGGTTCTAACACCTACGAAGTGAGAAAGATTACTACTTTTAATGTTGCTGGAACGGATATATACAAAGAATGCGTGTGTCAGTTAAAGAATGATTAGACATTATCTCATTAAAATAGGTTACTGTCCTCAGTGCGGTAAAGAAACGAGAATAAACTACAACGATAGAATACCGAGATGTAAGAGGTGTCATACCAAACTCAGAGTTAAGAAAAAAGAGATGGATGCAGATTTAGTGGAATTAACATACAAACACAGAGGATTAAACTGGGTAAATATGATGAAAGGAGTTAAGTGGATAGATTTAAGATTGAGTGATTTCAAGAGACTTAACGAAATCGTTAAAGAACTTAACGAAAGTATATAATCAATTATATATATTATAATAGATATATTAATTAATTAAATATATACTTATTTTATTATAATATATATTTCGAAAAAAATAAAAAAATCAATTTTTTAAAAAAATTCGAATTATATATTATAATAAGAAAACCTAATACTTTAAATAATTTCTAAATCAATTAATATTTAAACTCATATTTAAGTATAAATAATAATTAACAAAATTGATGAATAACAACGGTAGATTAACTCAAGCAGATTATTCGCTGGAATAATCTGTTAAATAACCTGTTGAGGTTAGAATGGGAGTACAAGTAACTAAATCGAATTTGGGAAACACTGCTCTAAAATTCATTAGAGATGTACTGAGAGAGAACCTGACTGATCCGTCTTCCAGAGGAGACAATTCTTCCTGGATATTTATGACTAACGCTACAAAGAAAGACATCGACAGTGCTGGTTATCCATTCGTAGTTATAGATTTAATTGACAAGAGAATGAAGCAGTTAGACATTGCAGGTAATTCTTACTTAAACGAATTCTTAACATTCGAAATAAGACTGTGGGCAGATAAAATTGCCGATAGAAACACAGTATCTGACGAGATAATGACTATTTTACAGGATAATTCTAAAGGAGACGGAACATACACATTCAAGCAGAACTACTTAAAGTTTAAATCATATTCGGAAGTATCTGAAGACTTTTATCAGGGAACCAAGCCAGAAATTATCAGAGCAAAAAGAATAACCGTAACCTTCAAATATTATGGAATATAATTAAGTAAAATGCCAATACACATATACACAACATTGAGTGGATACGACGCTACAAGTGATTACTTAAAAAAATTATATCCCTCAATAGTAAAAGGAGGAGAAGCACTAATACACGAATACGGATTGGCATTGAGGAGAGCAATCAGACGAAACATTCCTCCACATCTTAAAGATAAATTAAGAGATCAAGTATTCGTAACGAGAAAAGCACCAGATAGAATAGAAGTAAGCGTTGAGTACATGAGACCAGCAGGAGTAGGAAGTATTAAGCAGGGATACGAATCTCCTAAAAGCGGAGCACCTTTTACATGGCCTGAACACCCAATGGCTTTAACCTGGGAGAGAGGTTCAATAGAAGAGAGAAAACCAAGACAGGGTAAGGCAATGCACTGGGTTTCAGGAGGAAGACACTTCTATGTAAAGAAGAGTCTCGGTAAAGTTAAAGGTTATCACTATGTAAAGAAAGGATTTGAAGAGGCAAAGAGCGAATTACCACATCTAATGGACTACGCAATGGAAAGAGCACTAAAACTAAGCAGATTACCATAATTTAAATCGCACAAATATTATAAATTTAAATAAGTGATTAAAATGGTTAAAAGATACAGAGTTAAAAATCTGGTAGGTGATGTTAGAAGAGTGTTAAACGAAAAGAACGAATATGTATTGCTAAAGAAAGGAGAAAGCACAATTACTGCAAAACCAGACGAATACATAAACAACCTTGCGTTTAAGGTTACAGAAATAGACGAATCAGAAAAGAAGATTAAACCAGAAAAAGAAAACATTAAAAAACAGAATAAATCTAAGACAAAGAAGGTGATGTAAAAATGGCTTTAAAGGCTGGAGCATGGGGTGAAGAGTGTTTGATTACCATTACAGAAGTAGACGGAACAGATTATAATTACGAGGCTCTGTTAGAAACGGCAGACATTGATCTGGGAGACAGAGACATTGAAGGAATAGCAACTCTCGGTGGAGGAAGAGTAGTTAAATTTACTCCAGAAGCAGACACGACAATTACATTGGAGGGATATGCAATTGAAGCCGCAACTCCAGACGATCAAGCATCTGGAACGGGTAGAGGATTCTTCGGTCATTTCTGGGATGCTCCATCGAACGATCCACAACAAATCTCTGCAACCAGAACGAGAAACAAACACAGAATAGTAATATTGTGGACAGACGATACTTCAATGACGAGTGCGGCAGGAGCTTTATCATCTACTTCAAAACAGGGATTAAGATTTATAGCGGCAGACGGATACATCACGAGCCTCAAACCATCGTTTACAGATGGAATACTGAAGTTTACGATGACTATGAAAGTGCCTCCATACGATCAGAACGGAAATGCAAACATCAGAGTTGAATCTACAGAAACCTCAAATACTCTCGGTGCATTAAACTCGTATACGAGTGGAACTAAATGGTAAGAGATTGAAAAGCATATTTATAGGATTATTGGTATCGAAGAGACACGAAAAGTTTATGGAAGAGTATTTAGAGATGTGTAAGAACTTTACTTACCCATCTCTTTCTTTAAATATTATTGAGAATACTCCACACGACAGAAAATACTTCCAGAAACTGAAAAAACTCTGCAGTAAATACGATTTCATCGACAACTTAATCAGATACGAGTGGAAACCGAAAGAGAAACTGTGCTTCGAAATGATTGCAGACTGCAAAAACATTCTGAGAGAAAAATTCCTTGACGGAAACTACGACTTATACTTCAGTTTAGATGCTGATACAACAATTCCTCCCAATTCAATCGAATACTTGGTTGGAGACAATAAAGACAATGTGGGATTTCCAACACCAATAACAAATTTCGAACCCTGCGTATTAAAACAGGGAGGAGGAGTTAAGAAAAACATAATAATAAGAGACATAAACGGTTCAACCAAGCTCAGAGACAACGGAGAACCTTTAACAAAATCTATCTGGACATTAGACCTATATTCCTGGTACGAGTTAGTAGCAATGACGAAAGACGACAATTCCTATCTCCAGAGGGTATACGCCGTATGCAATGGCTGTCTGATGTCAAAAAGAAAGGTAATAAAGAAAGTTAAGTGGGAAGTTCCAAGAAACTTCGCAATCGGAGAAGACATCATCTGGTACGAAAATGTAAATCAGAAAGGATTTGAATTCTGGGTTGATATGAGAGTAATCCCAATTCACAGACCAGTCGGCTGGAAAATGATTCCAACTTGGATAAAATCTCAGAATCAAAAAATCTACACAATATTCGGCAATTTACCAGACGAAATATTCGAAATGAATCCATCAGAATTAAAGAAATTGATAAAGTCGAGTATAAGAGCCTGATTTAGACTCTTATACTCTTCTCTGCCCAGCCATTATACAATTAAATAAACAAATATAAAAATGAAAAACACAGGGGTATTAATACCTGTTTTAGACGAGAGAATTGAACTGGCAAAGAGAAGTATTATCTCCGCTGTTCTAAACAACTTTGGAGAAATTATTATAATCGGTTCTAACAAAATTAAATCTCTTCAAGAACTACACGAAAACATTATATTCGTTAAGAATACTGGAAGAACTGCGGAAAGATACAATGCTGGACTGAATAAATTAACCTGCGAATACACTATGTTCTTAAACGACGATGACTTTTACTTAAAAATACCGGATGTTTATCGCTCCAATGCTAATTTCATATATTCAGATTTTTACATTCTTAGGGGAGGGGAGATAACGAGATTTATAGGTAGACCAAAGATATTAAGAGAAGGTAATTACATCGGTTATTTAACGGTAAGAATACGAACGGACATTCTCAGAGACAACAAATTCGATGAAGAACTGAATTATATGGAAGATTACGAATTGTGGTTAAGATTACAGAGAAAGGGACTTGACTTTAAGTATTATCCTTTAGCATTTGCAGTTAATGACCAAGACTCTTCTCCAAACAGAAAGAGCAATAATACAGACTATAATCAAACCTTAGAAACTATACAGAAAAGATACAACAACATAAACACTCCAGATTACTGGAATAGAAAGTGGGATTACGATAGATTAAGATACAGAAAACATTACGACTTATTTGACGACATTGTTAAGTTAATTCCAGAAAATTCTAAAGTTGTTGATTTGGGATGTGGAACGGGAGCACTTCTAAATAAAATTAAAAACGAAGTAAAGAATGTGGATGTAACGGGAGTTGACTTTTCTTACATAGCCTTAAATATGTTAAGAGATGATATTCACAAAGTTAAATGCGTATTACCAGAAACAAAATTTAAAAATAAGTCATTCGATGTTGCCATAGCAACAGAGTTATTAGAACATTTAGACGATGATGAGAAAATGATTGAGGAAATGAAGAGAATTGCCAAGAAAGTAATTGTAACAGTTCCAAATAACTTTCTACCTCCAGAAGTAGAACCAGAACACTTAAGAACATACACGAAAGAATCATTAAATAAAATATTAAAAGGAGAAGTAATAGAAAAAGGAAGTTATTTATTAGGTGTCTGGAATGACAAAGAATAGATACGATATAGGAGATCCAAAAGCAAGAAGACAGCTAATGCAACAATTAGAGAAGATTAAAACGAGATTGACGATAGCGAGAGTTCCAGAGAAACTAAAAGAAGAATTCATTAAAGAAGCGAGGGAAAAGTATTCCGAAGATTACGGTGTACTGCTTCACAGACTGTGGGACAACTCACACGAATACGATGCAATAAAGAAACTCTTATTAAACTCCAACCTGAAAATTAAAATTGAAAAAGATAAGATTATCATCCAGAAAGTCTAAAATAGAATTAGAGCTAAACTCAGATTTAGCAAAATCTTTTAAAGAGTTTGCTAAGGAATTTGACAACAACTTAAGCATAGCATTTAAAATACTGTGGGACAATTACTGGGAGTATCAGGTAATGAAATACGGTCTAATTGACCTGGGTTCAATAGATGCAAGATTAAGCATCTTAGAAGAACAATTAAAAACAAAAACAAATAAAATAGAGAAACCAATCAAAACACTCGGTGGAAGAACAATAAACAAAATTAATATTAATAAAAAGAATGAAGAGGTGATAGAATGAGAGCAGAAGAGTTAATGAAAAGACATCTTGGAAGACCAAGTAAACTCGAATTGAAAAACGAGGATGGAACAACAGATATTTTAGAAATAAAACCTTTACCCTGGGAGCTATTTCCAGAATTCTGGAGCGTATTCGGTGATTTATTCGAGGTTACTGAGGCTGGAGCCGAGATGAGAAATCTATCCAGACTGTTAGATAAAGACGCAATCAAGACAATCAGTTTTCTGTTGTTAGAAACTTTAAAGAGAAGTTATCCAGATGTTGATGAAGAACTCTTGAAGAAATTTATTACTGCAAACTACTTCGACTTAACCGCAAAATTAATGGAAGTCAACCTACCAGTCTCTGCAACAGACGACACGAGAATTAAAAAGAAACTGAGAGAATTGAAAGAAAAAAGCAGAAGAAGAAAAACATGATAAATGGATTTAAGAGAATTTATAGGACAGAGAAGAAGAGTAGAAATAAGCGAGAACATTGTAGCCGAAATACATCACAGTCTAATGAGACAGTACGGATGGATTCCGTTCGAGGAATTCAAGAAAATACCAATTCCAACAGTCTTTAATTTATTAAACGAAATAAAAAAAGAATATAAAGAAATAGAAAAATTAAATAGAAAAAGAAGACTGAAAAATGTATGAAAAAACGGTAAGAATTATTTTAGAAGCGATAGACAAGGTCTCTAAACCATTAGAGAATGTTAGAAAGCAGTTCAATAAGACTCAAAGAGATATGCAATTAAGACATAAGAAATTACAAAAATTAGCAATAGAAACCAGAAAACCAATTAATGATTTAATTGCATCTATGCGTAGAGAAGGATATGAACTCAGAAAACATGGTTATGGATATGCTCTCTACGATAAACAAGCTAAGAAATTTATTTTTACTGCAGATAAACAAAAAAGAGCGATTGGTGCACTAACGAGAAGCCATGAAAGATTCAAGATGCATCTTCTCTCTGTAATGTTCTTCGGTATGTCATTACAGAGAATGTTTGGAGGCTACATCGATCAAGTATTAAAAACTACCGGAGTATTAGACTTTTTATCTGCAACAATAAATCTTATGTTATTACCAGTTCTAATTCCTTTATTAGACATAATCTACGACATTATGAGCTGGTTTATGAATTTAGACGAGAACACGAGAAAGTGGATAGGCTCGGCAATGATTGCGACTGCTGTAATTGGAACTTTATTTATGACAATCGGTATGCTCGGTTTAGGATTGCAGGGTTTAAGCAGATTCTTCCAAGAGGCTATTCCATTAGACTTCATTGACAATATTTCTATTGCTGGATTCAGCGTTGGTGAACTCGGCAGTAATATAGAAGAATTACTTGGTAGCTGGGGAATTATTATAGCGGGAGTGAGCGCATTCTTAGCCTTAACGCTTGGAATTAAAAAGACTTCCGATGCGGCAGAAGGAAACATCAATATATTTGAAATATTTAAAGAGACTGCAGTTAATGTCTGGAACGCGATTATTGATGTAGTCGGAGGAATTATTAACTGGATTGCGAGTGGGTTTAGAGGAGAATTGATACCGAGTGTATCTGCTGGTACAGATGCTTTAGAAGAATTCGGTGTAGCTCCGATCAACCCAATAAAGATTTTTCTGGATATTCTCGACTTTGCAGTTAAACAGATAGAAAAAGCAGTAAAGAAGATCGTAAACATTATAGGTGAAAATCTCTTTGGCGAAAAGAGATGGAAAAAGATTAAGGAAGCAAAGAAATCTGGTCCAGTCGGAGTAATTGTAACATTCTTTGCAGAAGTTAAAAATCTATTCATACAGAAATGTAAAGAAACGGTAAATGTAATTGGAGAAATAATCTACGGTAGAGAAGAGTGGAACAGACTGAGAATGTCCAGAGAAAGAGGAGTACTTGGAGTTATCGCCACTTTTATGGACATTATTAAAAACAAAGTAATCGAATTTTCCAAGAAAATATTAAATGTAATTGGCGAAACGATATTCGGAAGAGAAAAATGGAACGAAATTAGAGAAGCAAAACAACACGGTATAATTGCAGTAATTGCCGCACTAATTGACGCTATCTGCGAAAAACTACTGGGACCGTGGTGGGCTAATAAGTTAAAACCAACCATCGGTTCGTTATACGAAAGAACAAGAGACTTTATAGGAGGCAGAATAGACGAAGACTTTAAAAATTATTTGTTATATAAATTATCATCTGCCATTGATTATATGAGTAATTTATTTCCTACAGCACAGGATTTAGGTGAGGGTATCGTTAATTCTGTCAATAACGGAATAAGAAATATCAGTGTAGTCCCAATCACACTACCTCATGTAGAAATTCCTTTTTCAGAAGGAACTCCAGAGAATTTAAAGAAGTGGGGAATGTTTGTCGTAAATAAATTCAAAGAGGGAATCCAGAGTGTACCTCAACCTCGATTCAAACTCGGTGATGTAGAACTGCCTTTCAACACATACTTAGACTGGGCTAACGCAATACGAAGTAGCTTACAGGGAGCTTTTAGTATATTGGGACCGATAAAAATACCAACTATTGCAGAAATTCCAAGTATAACTACACCTTCGGGAGGGAGGAGAAGGAGAGAAGAAAGGGAAAGAACTCCTCCAATCGAACACGAAGAACCAGGGCCCACAGAGTATCCGTATGAATCAGGTCCAGCGCCTGAAGAGCCCCCATCTGAGTGGGGTGAAGTTCCGTGGGAATGGTCAGGCAGAGAACCAACAACATTTCAGAAAGGAGGAATAGTTCCAAGAACAATGCCAATACTCGCTCACGCTGGAGAAACAGTGCTACCAGCGGGGGTATCACCAGTAGTTTACTTCTCTCCAGTAATAAACATAAATGCTACACTCGGATCAGATGTTGATGTTCGAAACTTAGGAAACACATTAAGCGAAATGTGGAGTATTGATTTAAAAAGACGCCTTATGAGATAACCACAACGACAATGTGGAAAATAACAAAATGACAACAATTACATTAAGCGATGAGGATATGGATGCCGACTGGAAGGTGCATCCTGGATACGATACCACAATCACAATTCACACACAGAAAATAGAATATGCAATGGGTAAATCAATTACATTCATTCCAAGACCGAGAAGTCCTACATCCACAGACAATCCTCTAACAACATCAATAGACCTAAACATAGTTGAAGAAGTATTTACAATAACTGGGATGATTACCTCAGACAGTTCTGCATCCAATTACTACGCAGGTGGAAAATCAAGTTCAGCCATCGAAGCAAGAAACGATTTAATTGCATTAGCAAAGAAAAACAAAGTCAAGAAACTGACATGGGGATCAGAATCCTATAATGTTGCTATCACAAAGATGACAATAAGCGAAGTAGCAACAGACGAATCAACCCCTTCATTTTACAATGTTATAATTGCTTTAAGAGTCGCCAATAACCAATAATAATTATAAAATTAATTAAAATTCAATATCAATTTCAATTTACCCTATTACCAAAGTATAAAAAACCTAAAAGAATAAGGTATCTGCAGGAGAATAAAAGAACGGTTAAGGAGAATAAAAAGTTTAAATTAATTATTAATTCTCCTTAAAAGAACATTAAAGGAGAAATATAAGAATTAAGTAAAAATTAAGAAAATTATAAAATATAAAAATTAAAAAATGAAAATTAGAAAATCCTTCACTCTGAAAGAAAAGATTATTGCTATCTTAATGTCATTGGGAATAATAACTGGATTGTATTTCACAACATTTCAGTTCCACGCATCTGCCTGGTCAGTTACATTAATCGATAAACACACTTACGCTTCTTACGGAACTCATCAATCCATTGCTCAAATAAATTCAACTCACTACTTAGTTGTATACTCAAACGACACTAAAGGATACGCTCAAGTCTTAATTGTTGATGATAATTATTCAATATCCTCTGGAAATTCTTATGTATTTGACGAAATAGGAAAAGAAAATTCATTAATTAAAATAAATTCCACTCATTACCTAAATACATATCAAGGCTACGATAATGACGGATATGCAGTAGTATTAACCGTAAATCTAACAGATTTAAGCATAACTAATCATACTCATTACGAATTTTGTAATGAAAATACATACTGGAATGCTATTGAACAGATCAATACTACTCACTACATAAATGTATTTTACGATAGTGTAAATGAAACTAATTACGCAGTAATACTGAAGGTAAACCTAACAGATCTAACAATATCTACAGAATCCAAGACTGAAATTGACGATTCTTATACAATCGGATATGCAGGAGGATATTTTAACACTATAACTAAAATAGACGACACTCATTTCCTGTTAGTATATTCAGCACCAATCTCGATGGGAAGCGGTCCGGGACAGGCAGTAGTATTAACGGTAAATACAACTGACTGGAGCGTTACCGTTGGAAATGAACATGAATGGACTGGAGGAGTAATGCACGACTGCTTTGCTTTAGCACAGATTAACAAAACAACTTATCTGGGAACATACTGCTACGGTACAGACGATTACGCAAAAATTTTGATAGTGGATGAATCGAGCTGGAATGTAACTTCACAGTCAAACCACAAATTCAGCGATTTAGCCACAATCAGCAATTCCTTAGAAAAAATAAGTAAATCTCATTACTTAAATACTTACGGAACTGCATCTGCTTCATACTTTAACGGATACGCAGTAGTCCTAACGGTAGATTCATCGGATTTGAGTATAAGTTCTGGAACCGAATACAGATTTGATTCAAGACAAGCAAAATACAATTCGTTAATTAAAATAGATACATTTCACTATCTGAATGCTTACTCAATACGCAATATCAATAATGGAACTGCGGTAACATTAGAACTTTCTTTACCAGTCAACATAACTTTAACATATCCAGCCAATCAATCTAACATTACGAATGATCCGACTCCAACATTCGGATTTGGAATTTCTGGTCCAATGGACAGTTATCAATGCAGATTAATAATTAACAATATAGAATACGGAAATACAACTGCATTGAACTGGACTCCAACCGCGATAACAGCCAATTCTTCTTTAAGCGATGGAACATACAACTGGCACATAAACTGCACAGTAGACGAATTTACATTCGTGAGCGAAACGAGAGAATTCACAATAATAACTCAACCCGTGTTTTCAATTACATTGAATTCTCCAGACGACGATGTTACAATCAGAAATTCTACTCCTTCATTCAACTTCACAGTTACTGGAACTGAAAATATTTATGCCTGCGAATTATTTATAGACGATATAAGTTACGGTAAACCAGACAATTACACATATTCAGACGATATTCTGTATAGCAATGATTCAGAAAAAAGCACTTCATCTACTTCATATGTAAAACTTCTGGATTTGGAACTTGTAGATTTAAATCCAACTGATGTTAATATTACAGTTCAGTATAAGTACCGCTGTTCTTCTGTTTTAAGTACTTCATACTTTAGAATCTACAGGAACGGAAATCCTATTGGAACTAAAGTATCAACAAATTTGATAGTGTATCAAACATGGACTGAAAATTTAACTTTCAAGAAAGGGGATACTGTTGAATTGTGGGCACGCATCAGTGGTGGCGGATATGCGTATGCTAAAGAATTGAGAATATTGGGAAAGCTCTATGTATGTAACAATACATTATCTAATATAACTGTTAATTCTCCATTATCAGACGGAGTTCATCATTGGTATATAAACTGCACTGCAGATGGAATTACAGAACAATCCGAAACAAGAAAATTAATATATTCAGAATTAAATTTTACGATATGGGACGGGGACAGCTGGAACGAAAGTGTGTATTTAGACTTTCTCGGCTTACCAACAGACAAATACATAAACGCTACTCATCAAACCGATACCCAACCAATACTTAACATCACAAACTATTACAGTGAAACAAAAAACATAACATTGTATGTCAACGAATCTGCTCCATCTGGATACATTCTATTCTGCCACAACTCAAGCTCCTACACAAATGCAATCGTATTAAACACGACAGAACAGATAATCTGTTATAACATTCCAGTTAATTCATCCTGTTATGTATGGTGCTGGATGAATTACTCAAATCCAGAATCAGACTGGTACTTTGACATTCTTGCAGGAGTAGAATAAATAAGAAAGAGAATGGCGAGACGAAGAGGAAGAGCGAGGATTAAGCTCGGTAAGTCAAACGAATTCGTTATCTATGTAAATAAAAAAGATTATACGAATTACTGCACAGAATGGAGAGTGGAAAAGAGACTGAACGAAATGGAGTTAGCCGAATTAAAGATGTATGCACTCGGAAGTTCAGAGAAAGAGGATGTAAAAAGAGGCTCTACAATTATAATTACATTCGACTACTCGTTAGTCTTTAAAGGAATTATAGAGAAGACAAACCACAGGTCAGACTACATAAGCGAGGTAAGTTGCTATGGAATGGAAGAGAAACTGATGAAAGCGGCAATGAACAAAACATACACAAACACAGACACAGAAGAAATAGTAAAAGAAATCTGTTCTCAAAATCTTGACGGCAGTTCTCCCTGGATCATTCAAGTTAAAACAAATGAAAACTTCGGTAAAGTTAATTTTAAGGCAGAATACGATAACAGACTGAGCGTAATCAATTCCTTAGCAAAGCAGATTAATTACGATTGGTGGGTATCTCAATCGAGCAATCCATTCGACACAGATTACTTAAATTTCAGCAGTAGGAGAGGCTCTTCAACTCCAGTCAAAACGCTGTCAACTTCTGGAAACAACATAAATGTTTTAATTGCTGGACAGGAAAAGGACATTGACGACATGGCTAATTCAATATACGCAATAGGAGGAAGTGGTAACAATAAGATCGCATCGGAGTGGTATTACGCAACTACAATGAGAGGAACTCTAAGTGGGTATTTAGACACATTTCTATCGGAAGACATGAACGACTCTCAAACATATTGCAAAGTATATCCAAGTGTATTATGGGGAAACATACTCGAAGGATACTGGAAGATTGGAGACGAAATAGTTAAACAGACTGGAGGAGACACAAGTTATTTTGAAATAAGCAGAGGAGTTGGAGGAACTACTGCTTCGTCTCACTCAGAAAACGACGAAGTTATTTATTTAGGTTCAAGTTCAACAGTGGGGGCTGGAGGTATTCCAGTCAGTATGACTGAAGAGATCTATAACAAACTGCCAGACTCTGGAAGAGTTAGAATAGGAATAGAAGAAATAGAATACACTTCCAAATTAGTATTCGGAAACGACTACATTCTCAGATTAAAAACAATAACTACAGATCCAGAAAGCGAAACTACTCGAGGTTCTAACTCTACAACTCCGTATTACCACAGTCTCGGAACCGAAGTCTACTTAGTCTACGACAGTGTAAACAACATTAACTACAGCAAATGGAATCCAGAGTCAAACACTCCAATTCAAAAATACGGATTAAGAGAGAAAATATACACAGACACATCGATAACCACTCAGGACGACTTAGATCAGTTAGCACAATCCTTGAGTTCTACTACTCTAACCAAAAGAATTACTGCAACAGCCTGCAATCCGTACGACCTAATATTAGACATTTCTCTCGGAGACGAAGTAAATATGGAGGACACTCAATCGGAATTATCTGGAAATTACAGAGTAGTAGCAATGGAATTTGGATTAGAAGCAGGTAGAGGAATCTATCTCCAGTACGAATTAGAAAGAGAAAGAATCCGACTAATCAAAGAGTTATTAGACACGAAGAAAGGAATTAAAGACTTAGCTATCTATATTCAATAGATTAAATAAGAATAATAAAAACCACCATCCATTTATTAGGATGGCGGTTGGGAAAAACTTACCTCTGCCTTATATATATAGGAATTAGTATTAATAAATTAAGAAATAAGAGGTAAATAAAATGAATATTCAGAAACTGATTGACAAACACAAGGAAAATATTTTAAGGAAAAATCATGTTGTTGGAATTGGGTACGGATACGGAGAAGGTAAGAAGTCTGATACGGAATGTTTCAGAATATATGTAGACAAGAAATTGCCTGAAGATCAGTTAGATCCAGAAGACATAGCTCCAAAGAAGTTAGAAGGTAAATTAACCGATGTGATAGAAGTTGGAGAAATTAAGGCACTGTCTTTCTGGAGTAAATTAATTTCTTTAGACAAGTTAAATCGGAAGTCTAAGCACAGACCTGTTCCCGGAGGAGTAAGTATAGGGAACATTAAAATTTCTGCTGGAACTAAGGGGCACGAAGTAATTATTTTAAAAGACTGGAGTAGAGATACTTTAATTGAGAATGTTTCAGCAGATATAAGTGCTTTACCAAAGAAGGGAGAAAGATTAATGTTATCCAATGCACATGTATTCTGCGAAAATCCTTTTAAAGATGTATCTGAAAATACTTTATTGATATCTCAACCTGGACCGTATGACGATCCAAACTTTAAGAACAACCGCATTGGCAATTTGGTATCTCATGTTAAACTCTCGACTAAACGGGTGAATTATGTAGATGCGGCATTATGTAGGGTAAATGATGTAAACGATTTAAGTTCCGAGATACTGGAAGCTCCTCACTGTACTGGAGTAGCAGATCCAGAATTAAATAAAACTGTGTTAAAATCTGGTAGAACGACTGGTTTAACCTACGGAAAGATTGTTGATGTTAATGCAACTGTTAAGGTCAATTACGGAAACAATAGAATATGCACATTCACAGACCAAGTTATAATTAAAGGAGACAAAGAACCTTTTAGTGAACCTGGAGATTCTGGTTCTTTAATAGAATATTTAGATGGAAAGGGTGTAGTATTATTATTTGCAGGTTCTTCTATGGTTACGGTTGGTAATAAAATCAAGAATGTATTGAAAGTATTTAGTGCAGAATTAGTAACTGAAGAACCAGAAGACATAATAGTTGACTTTATAGTGGAAAGAATTGAATGTAAAAAAAATGTCAGAGGAACAGTAAGAGAAAAGATAAATAACTCTTTAGTGCCGGTAGAGAAAGCGATTATTACTTTAAAGAGTTGTGGTGGAGACTTTAAATCTGAAACATGGACTGACTCAAAGGGAAAGTATAAATTTACCAATGTAAAAGAAGGAAAGTATAAAATCAGTTTTAAGAAAGAAGGATACAAAACTCAAACTAAAGAATTAAATATTTAATTTATATATTCTATTATATATATCATTATAATTATAATTAAATAAAATATTAAATAAAATGGATATACAGAGAATTAAGAAAGCCACTGAAACAGGAATTGGAGTGGTCCTTATATCTACCGGAGCAGATCTGGTAGCAAAAGGGGATACTCTGATTGGAGCAATCCTGATTTTAGTTGGCTGGTTGGTGATTTACTTCGAGAAAAGATATAATTGGGAACTGCGTAGGTAGATTAAGGTTGGTCATTTTCACGCCTCCATTCCTACCACCTCTCCCTCCCTTCCTTAAGCCCAGAACGCAGTTCTCGGATTAAGAAGATGAATAACTCGAGTTTAAAGAAGACTAAAATAGATTACTTTCCAGAAGAAATACAGGAAAGAATACTCTCCTGGAATAATAATAATCTTTCTCTCAGAGACATTCAGCACAGATTAGAAAAGAATTACGGAAGGAAATACTCTGTATCCATAGCAACCATTTCTAAATTCTTAAAACTTAAAGATATACAGAGAGATTTAGCAATTTATCCAACGGATAAAGAGACTAAGTTATTGATCAGCGAACAGCCAAAGAAAATATTTGAAGAAATAGATAAAATACAGGAAGAATCTTTAAAGAGATACAAAGAATTAGAAGAACTGCTTTCATTCGAAAAATCTGTAAATAGTAGAGTGAGAATAGAGAAGCAGATGAATGAATGGTTAAGCACTTACTTATCTGCATTAGAAAAGAGAATTAAAGCATCGGAGTTATTTAGAATTAAAGAACAGAACGCTGACAAAGAATCTAATATAACCGAACAGGAATTACAGAAAATAGTTATTAAATCCCTGAATAGAGACAGTAAGATTAAGCCTATTTAATTTTTAATAAGTGGAGTAATAGATGTAAATCTCTCTTTTTCATCTGGAACAATCTTCGCTTGAGATTTTCATATTCTAATCTATCTACTGATTTATTCATTATTTTTATTATTTCTTCTATTATTCCTCTTTTGGTTTTCTGTATCTTCATTTTAATATCCTCTACACGAACTGTTATAGATGCACCAAGAACATTTCACACTTCTCTCTGGCTCCGGAATAATTCCTTTATCAAACTGTTTCTTTAATTTAATTTTCTCTCTCAATTTAGTTTTTAAATCATACAGATATTTCTTTTTTAGTTCTACTTCTTCTTCTAAAACCTCTTCTTCTCCAAGATAAATGATGTAAGACTTTTCAATGTTAGTGTTCTGAGTTTCTTCCAATAACCACTTGTATCCAGATAACTGCTCTAAATATTCTTTCTTCGTTCTATATCCTCTCTTTCCAGGTTTAAAATCAATTAATACTTTCGATGTGTATAAATCTGGTTTACCACAGATTATTACATTTTCCCAATCTAACTTCAATTCTTTCTCAGAATAAAAATTATTCTTATCGAATATTTCTGTCTTATTATACCACTCAATAAATCTGTTAAGTATATCTTTAACCTCCGGAAGAACAGCATTAAAATGCTTTTTTAATATTATTTCATTTTTGTCTCTTCTGTTCTCTAAAACTTCTTTATATGTTAAATCCTTAGAATTGGAATTAAGGAATTTAGAAATTAATAAATGATTCATAATTCCTCTCAATGTGTAGTAATGAACTGGCAACTGCTTCTTTCCAATGTAATCATAATACAATTTTCTATTACATTGATTTGCATCCGTGATGTGTATAACAACCTTTTCTTTATTCATTTTTTAATCCCCAATTCTAATTCTTTTCTTATATCTTTTCTCAAATTCTTCTATTGTTATTCCTTTTCTCCACAGTTCTTTATCTCGTTCCCACTCTCTCTCAGCAATCCAATATGGACATGCGTATCCTTCTGCAAACCATTGACATTTTGTATCGCATGTTCCTTCTCCATCAATACCACGATGATATCTTAAACATTTTATTCCTTTAACTACACTCATTTTTTAAATTCTTTAATATTTTTAGAAAATTCAGTAAATTATTAGTTTTTTCTATAAATTCTCCTTAATAGTTCGTTTAATCTCCTTAAAAGAATTGTTAATTCTTTTATTCTCCTTAAACAAACTTTTATTCTCCTTGAGAATATTAATTTTTTAAGTATTTAGAGATTATTAGGTATAGGGTAAGAGTAAAAACAATAATAAAAAAAATTGAATTATAAGTTTTTTAATATTCTTTCAACTGCTCTTTTACCATATAATTCCTCTACTATTGGTAATAATCTTTTAACATTTAATCTTATTGTCTCTATTGTGCATCCAGTAGATTTAGACAATTCTTTTAACAATGGATCTACTGGTTTTCTATTTCTTATTATTATACTCATTCTCTATTAGATTTACCAAATCGCTTAGAGTAATCTTATTCTGTATCCACAGTTTGATTGCGGAGAATATATCTGAAACCACATATATGTGTTTTCTTCCCTCTACTTTAGGGCGATATGCACCAACGAATACTTCTCCATTGAATTCGTATTTTCCAGTTGAATCTGGAGCCTGAAGAGTGTAGGAAAGTGTTTTTATTGAATAGTCTCTTCTGTTATTCCAATAATCCCATTGAATTCTATTGCTAAGTTCTTGAGGCTGTGAAGCATTTATTATTTTGAATGGTGGGTATTCTGTTAGAACGAATCTTGGAAATATTTTTTTAATTCTGAGGTTTACTTTGAATTTAGAGTTTGTCAGAACGACAGATGGCATTTCTCTTACTATCTGGATTGGAATTGGTTCACTACCCGAAAATTTCTGATTTTCGTATAGATTTTTAGAATTGAAGACTTGCCTGATCATACAGTAATCAAAATAATGGCTTCTATCTTTCAGTGTTTCTACTTGTATCCAAATCTTGTTTTTCCACTCAAATCTTTTCAGGTTCTTAAATATGGGAATGTTAAATTTATCTTCTCTGAGGATTACCCATACATGACCATGTCCGAGAATACAGGTTCTCTTTCTCGTAATGATTCCATAGACTGCATAGATAGAATCTGATTCTTCATTATAAGTTCTTCTGTAAAGTTCTTCTAATAGTGATGTGAATAGAATAGAATGGTCTTCACAGTCTCCTGCATTTTCTCGTATTGTTTCTTCTGGTATCTGCCAGTAATCGGATCCTGGATGAGAATCATCAAAATCTGATCGGTATGGAACATTCCTTACAAAATAATATATCTTTTCTACATTCCTTTCCCAGTTGTCTGGAGAAGGGTTTGGGCACAGAGAATTGAATGTTTTTTGAATTCCTTTGGAAGTGATAAGTTCTGTTGGTTCTGCATATACAATTTCCATCAACAAGAATAATATTAATATTCTCTTAATCATTTTTCTCTGATTATATTACACTCCAAGCGTGTTCTCTAAAGACTTTAGTTGCTTCTTTATTTCTACCTTCTTGTTTAAGTTTCCAGTATAAATCGTATTTATCATCTGGCATAACAAAGCACATCATTAATTCATTAAGTTTATTTTCTTTAATTGCTTTATTCCATTCGCTTTCTTTGACTATCCCACCACAAATTGCTCCAGAGGATTTATTCATTTTCTTATATAACATCAGAAAACCATTTCTTAATTAATTCTGTTATTTCTTTGCGGATATCATCCTGTAAATGCTTAGAAGTCGCAAACTTTGAGTATTCAATATCTTCTATTAGTCCTCTAACAGCAGATTTCACATCGTTATACCAGAATGCAGAACCTTCTCTTACATCTACATTCGGGTTTAGTTCAAATGCTTTGTTTTTGAGTGGTTTATTTCTCATTTTTATTTTTGTGGAATACCTATGAAAGATTGAAACCTTTTATAAGGAGTAAATAAATCCTAACATAAATCCGAGTAAAAACAATAACACTGCTAATCTTATATCTATATTTATTTTATTCATCTTCTTGTCTATTCATTTTTCAATACAACATCGGGAAACCATTTTTTGATTAAGTCAATACTATCTTCTATTGCCTCTTGATAACCCTTTTCGTGTTCAACATTATAACTATATTTTAATCTGAGTTTGCTTTTTATTTTTTCTCCATCAATCTCCTCGAGCAATCCTTGAACAGCCTGTTTTACATCATGGAGATAAAAGAATTTCCTTACAAGGGTTTGCTTATCCATGCCTTCTATGTCTATGTTCCTTTCGTAATCTTCCCACTCAAATCCATTCTGCTCACGAACACGGAATACTACTTTATTTCTTAGTGGTTCAGTCTTTCTCATTTTTCAATACTTCTTTAAATGCTAACTTGAAGAGCCATTCGTTGTATTTATCATAAGTTGAAACATGTTCATTCTCTGTCTTTGGTAGATGCCTTTTGTATTTCTCTGAACACCCTTCAGAACAGAAATATTCATAATCTCCATCGTCCCAGCCGACCCATGTTTTAATGCAAACCTCTCCTAACTCCCCTCTACAGTTTTGGCAAAGCGTATTAAAGTTTAAAATCAATTTTTGGCTGTATTTAGAATGCTCCTTAGTTAATAAATCAGGTCTATCTTTATACCGTAAGTAAAACTCACAAGCAGATTTGATCCGTTGTCTGATTTCTTCTGTCGTTAATTTGATTATCCTTTCGTAGCTGGAAGTGAATAGATTTGTCTCACCGCTTCTGTGTTTTTTAATTAAATTGGCAAAATAGTCCCACTTTTCGCTGTGTGTCAATTTCTCATATTCAATTTTTTTTAAATCTTCTAACCTTTCAAATTCATCTAAGACCT
>Ga0190363_1000727_pt1 | contig 19651 bp, 27 predicted proteins | sample 48721867_MG_FD_161272 | JGI IMG/M metagenome (GOLD analysis project Ga0190363, IMG submission 161272) | Hydrothermal vent microbial mat bacterial communities from Southern Trench, Guaymas Basin, Mexico - 4872-18-6-7_MG | ecosystem: Environmental > Aquatic > Marine > Hydrothermal vents >... | reverse complement strand
CATGCGTTTGTTGTTCATTTTCTCATAAGTATGGAGGATCTTTAGTCTATTAATAATTTTGATTTTAACATTACCTGAAGTGAGACTTAAAAATAGCAGATCTGTCGAGTTTAAGACTGAGTGCAGATATGAAAAGGTTCAGAGGATATGGAGACTATATTTACAGTTACCCACTAGGTTGTACACATTAGCACTAACCATAAGATTACATTCTAAGTTCAATGTATATTCTCTCATTAGGATGCTAATACCTACCATATTTCTCGACAGCATTTATTAGCGCTTTGATGTTCTCTACTGGAGTTTCACGTGGGATGCCTGCTCCTATATCTGGAGCTAGTATGATGCCTCCTCCGGGTTTGACTTCTTCAAGTAGCTTTTTAACATACTCTTCTATTTTCCTCGGTGTTCCGCTAACAAGTAATGAAACAGGTATACCGCCCATAACACAACTATGTCCCTCAAGAACCTCCTTAGCCCTCCTTATATCAGTCTTCTCAAAGTAAGCGATACCCCAACCTTTTGGCAACTCAAGTATGGTGTCAAGGTGCGGTGTATGATCACCCTCGAAGAATACAAAGCCCTTGTAGCCTTTCGAAACGAGACTCACGATCACCTCCTTCAAGTATGGCCAGTAAAACTCGTTGTAGAGTTTTGGAGAGAGCATTTCATTTAGGTGTAATGGGATAAAGAAGAGTGATAACGGTGGAGTCGGTGGTATAGCCGTCGCTACTTTGAGAATAGGATCCACTAAAGCTTCACATGCAGCTTTAAAGTCATCAGGATATCTTCGTATGTCTAGGAGAGCGCCTGTTGGATGCCTCAAGAAATCCCCTATGATGTCGGCAGGTGCGTAGGCAGACGTTATCGGAAAAACTGGATATCCAAGCTTACTCATTTCCAAGAGAAGCTCCATTTGAAATTGAGAAACTCTTTGAAGGGTCATGCCTACTCTAATCCAAGCGCCATTCCATTGAGGTGTTCCAGGCTTTCCTAAGCCTGGACAAGCCCTAGGCAGAATTTTTTGATGCACAAATTCCACTGGGTTTACAATTAAGTTCTTGTACTCTTCGGGTTTCATGAACTCCCCTCCAAGGAACTGAGGGTGATAGTTAACGCCTAACTCTCTTCCAGGCCATCTTGTCCATTTATCTTTGATAATGTCGTGAACAGGACCTATTAAGAATCTTATGCTATTTGAGAAATCTGGGAAATCAGCAAAAGCTAAGGCTAAGATAAAGCCCTCTAAACCGTAAGGCGCACTTATAAGGGGAGGGAAGTCTGAGGGAAAGTCTCTTACGAACTTCACTACTGCTTCCTTAGTCTTATCGGTTAGCTCAAAACAGAGATCATACCACGTTATCCCTCCGTAGGAGAGTATGATCTCTCCAGAGAGACCACCGATTGGTACTCTGTCGGGTTCCTTTAACTCAATGGCTCTTATAATGCGTTCAAGACGCTCCTTAGCTAGTTCTTCAGGAGATCTGACAACCATGGCTCACACCACAACTCCTGAGAGACCTCACTTAATTCCTAATAATTCTTTGCATAGCCTTACACCTTTTGAAGCATTGTCGGCCCATGCATCAGCTCCAACATACTCTTTAACATTTTCGTTTACTCTTCCACCACCGATTATTACCTTAACATTCTCCCTTAGACCAGCATGTTTTAATGCTTCAACAGTCTTTTTCATAGACTCAAACGCTAGGGTTAGTAGTCCAGATAAACCTACGATATCAGGGTTATATTTTTTAACAGCTTCAACAAACTTCTCTGGAGGTACATCAACACCAAGGTCTATTACTTTAAAGCCGCTTGCTTCCGCAAATACTTTGAATATGTTCTTACCAATATCGTGAATATCTCCCTGTACGGTGCCTAAAACGATAGTGCCTATCGGCTTAGCCCTCTTCTTCAGTCGAGGCAGAACTAATTCCATAACTTTCTTGAATATCTCGCCAGCAAAGACAAGCTCTGACAAGAAGTATTCTCCCCTCTCAAACTTCTCCCCAATAATGGTAGTGGCCTTTCTGCAAGCTTCGATAATTACCATCGGATCTTGAGTCTTAAGAAGTTCCTTAACGAGATTTAGAGTTTTCTCCTCTTCAAGGTTAGCGAAGGAATTAATTAGCTCTTCGAGGGTAGTTTTATCTTTCATTACCATATTCCCAGCTCTCCTCTTAATCTTTTCATATCATATTGATAAAAATAAGAACATAAAGAGTATATAAAGATATACCTAGGAGTAAAGAAATTATAAGGAATTAATATTACCATTAGTAATAAAGGATACTCAATAACCTTTGCATAAGCATTACAGTTAAGGAAGGCGACACAAGATCAACTCACTCATAAGAGTTACGAAACAGTAGGAGGCTACGGGATTATGATACTTACCAGCAAATGAGAGTTGTTTATGATAAAACCAACGTCAACACATGACATAACACCATAAATCACGATTAGGTTCGTGGTTGATTAGGTATGATGCTGGCAGTCCCGCCGCGTATTCGCTCTCAATGTATTTGCACTAATACATAAAATCAATTATGTTATGGCACATCGTGTTTTAGCTAATAGCCCTCTTGATAGCGTTTGTTAAATATCATCCTGCTCACTTGGCATGTCAGCGAAGCGATGTGCCTTTGATGTGATTTCTAGCGTATGTCTGGAGCTTCATGATATATATCTTGTGAAGGTTTTGAAGAAGCTTAGGCTCCTATTCACTTTCTAGTAACATCTATGACTAATGATCTTAGGAATGGGCCTTTCTTGAACTCATTATCAATAATCCTTAGGATTTCGACTACAGGAGTATAATCGAGATAACCCATCCTTAGTTATTATCAACTCACTAGCCTCTCTCCTCTTTTCTTAAATTCTTCTAGACTTAGATACTCAAGGAGCTTAGCTAATAGCTCATCACTAACCTTCCTCTCTCCCCTCCTAATCTTATAGATTAGGTTAGAAGTAACGCCTAGATCTTTAGGCTTAACCCCCTTCTCCTCCCTAACATATTCAAGAATCTTTAAACGTGCTTCCTGAGGTATTCTGCTTAAATCAACTTTACTTGGGTCTACCACACCTCCACCCAATAATTAGATATAACCAGCGGTTAAATACTATGGGACTTTTTATATGACAAGAGTGCATGGTGTTATAGTACCATGAGCTTAGGGAAAGAATAAGACTTACAAGAACACCATCAGTTAATGGTGATAAATCAAAAATCTTAGGGGAATTGTTTATTTATAAGGCATAGCTTTGGCGGCCCCGCCGGGATTCGAACCCGGGACCTCGGGCTTAGAAGGCCCGCGCTCTATCCATGCTGAGCTACGGGGCCGCTAGATGTATATGATAAGTTCAGGAATTAAAAGTTTGTCCTCTTTAAGAGAGACTTATATGACTATGAAGTTACTTATATAGTGAAGGAGATTTTTTAGTTCTTTTTGAATGAGCGGGCGTAGGTCGATTATATTGAACTTATATTGTTTATGTAGCGCGTGAACTATATCAACTACAGCTTTCGCATATTTTATTATGACTATATCAGATGTAAGTACGACGTCGCCAGTTCTTGCAAGCTCGCTATCAGGTCTTTTTGATGTAGTGGCGTCTCCTTTAAGCGAGTACTTATTAAGAATTTCTCTAGTGATGCTTGCTATTTCTCCGCTATGGCTTATTGGTGCATCATATACGAACGTGACTTTTGAGGGTTTAAGCGAGGCTATGTAGCTAGTTAACTTATTAAGGGCTATGTGGGTGTACTCACTGAGTTTATACCTTCCGTAGCTGGATTCAAGGTCTCTTATCATACCATCATCGCATATGTAAAGGTTATGTCCTCTAAGGCCTGCCTCTAAAGTGATTAATATATTAAAACCATCTACAGCTATATGCCTGCCCGTTATATAATTGGGCTTTTTAAGTTTCTTCTTAACTAGTTCGATCTCTTCTGGAGTGTGCACTAGTCTATGCAGGTAGTTTCGTTCACTTTTAGTCAAAGAGTATTTTTGGGCCACGAAATTAAAAGTGGCCTCTTTAGGATATCCTCTAGAAAGTAAAATCTTAGCATCAACTATACTGGCTATGATTCGCTCATCTAAGTAGTGGCTATACATGATCTTACGACATCTAATGCCTTATTTACTATTTCATTTATGGGCATTTTGGTTATACCGCCTCCTTGAGCGAAGAACTTACTGCCTCCAGCTCTACCACCAATGACGCTAGCGATCCTTGAAGCCATTTCTTTAGCGTTAAGAGTCTTCATTGCATTATCTCCTAATCTAACTATCAGATATATTGCATTTTCATGCTCCATACCCATGAAAACTACTACGGCATTTGGATCTTTTTTGGCTATTTCTTCAGCTAGCATGATCGCATCATCTCTACTTAAGTCTACACTTTTAACTAAGACTTCGTAGTTTTTGATTTTAAGTGCGTTATTCAGAATGTCTTTACTCATTATATCTATGTATAGCTTCTTTAACCGGGTTAGTTCGCTCCTCAGACTCTTCTCCCTGACCTTGAGTTTTCTTAAGGCAACACATACTTTATCTACAGGACTTCTCAGTGTCTCTGCTACGCTCTTTAATATCTCCTCTTCGTGTTGTATGTACTTTATCGCCGATTCTCCTACTGTGAATTCAAGCCTTATGACACCATCTTGAATTCTATCAGCCTTTATTATCTTTATCAATCCTATTTCTCCTGTACGTTCGCAGTGCGTTCCGCCGCATGCCTGTACATCCCAATCCTCTATTTCAACTACACGAATATCTCTACCAGGTACTATTCCTCCTTGATATAATGTAAAACCATATTTGGATTCAGCTTTATCTCTAGGCATTATTCGAATGTTGACTGCTCTGTTATCCATTACTACTTTATTGGCGAGGAGTTCAATACGATTAAGTTCATCTTTTGAGATGCTTTTGTAATGCGTTATATCCAAGTGACTTCTTTCAACTCCCTTACTAGCTCCAGCTTGCCATACATGATGTCCTAGTACACGTTTAGCAGCTCCTAATAGTATGTGAGTGGCCGTATGACTTCTCATAAGTGCGAGTCGACGCTCTACGTCCACCTTACCGACTACTATTGCCCCCGAAGAAATAGCCACCTCCTTCTCCAATACATGTACTACTATATTGCCTACTTTCTGGACATCAATTACCTTAATTATTTCCCCGTCTCCAGTTATGAGAACTCCTCTATCTGATGGTTGACCGCCACCTTCAGGATAGAAGGCAGTAGCATCTAGTATGAGGTACCTTCCAAGGCTTTTTAGAACTCTAGCTTTAAACTCGAAGAGTTTTGGATTTTCATAATATAACAGTCGAGTTGGAGGTAGATCTCGTAGGGATCTTTCATCGAAAGGTATTTTGGCTTTCTTTACTTTAGGTTGTGAAGTTTGGTGGCGTTCTGCTAATTTAGCGTAGAAGTCCTCGGGTATTATTACTTTTATACCGTAATTCTCTGCTTCCTCTTTAACGAAGTAAGGATCTAGCCCATGAGAGTCGTAGAACTCTATAAGGTCATCTAAAGTGAAAGAATCTTTCTTGGATTGCTTAAGTCTTTTTGCCCTTCGCGCTATTAATGCTCTGCCCTTTCTTAAAGTCTGTTTATATTTTCTCTCCTCCTCTTGTATCATATCTAAGATCGCATCGCTTATATCACGATATTCAGGAAAATCATTAAGCACTTCCCTTAGCTCTAATGCTATTACATCAGTTAAGGAGAGATCTATACCTAACCTTAGGAGGGCACGATATGCTCTCCTAATAAGAAGTCGTGCTAAGTACCCAGCGCCAACATTAGAGGGGACCACGCCATCTCCAAGCATAAATATGAGTGATCTTGAGTGATCGGCAAGTACATAGATGCTTTCCCATGGGCTTATCATTCTAATAAGCTCCTCTTCATTCATACTTAGTGCTTTAGCTAGGACGCTATAATACTTTATAGTACCTAATTCCTTTGCATCATAATGCCCTGCTATACTGAATATCTTTTTCGCTAAATCCAAATTAATAGCTTCTAATCCTGCAATCTTTCGTAAGTTCTCTATAAAGATAGGAAAGACTGCATCGTATACTGTAACAGTACCATTACAAAGCCATACTAGTCGTTCAAGACCATATCCTGTATCAACTATTTGGTTCCCCATCTCTTCAAGTTTGCTATTACGTTCTATGTAGTGCATAAATACCAATGTTGCCACTTCAAGTCCATCTACGTGCACTTCAAAACATTCTCCCGCATTACCCCCACCAGACCACCAATCCTCTTTAAAGAATATTTTTTGCTTAGGTATACCGAGGACATCAGTTAAGAAATAGAACGCAAGCTCTACGGTTCTGTCCATCCAGTATACGTGAATTCCCTTACTAGGGTAATTAAACGCATGATGGGCCATCATTTCGAATTCTGTTAAGTGGCGCCCACTTCTACCTACGTTGTCTACATCTGTTAATCTTATGCATGGCTGGGATATCGTTAGGGGATTCGCGGGAGGTGGAATTATTCCATTAGTGACCCATGGTTGAAAGTCATATATTGACGCGCCAACAAGGTACACATCATCACGCCATCTTGCGACAACAGGGTATCTCTTAATTATTGTATGGCCTTTACTCTCCATGAACTTTAAGAATCTCTCTCGGATAATACGTCTATCTACATTTGTAAGAGTGGAAGGTGGGTTTCCGATAAATGCATAATCCACGCAAGGCTGTCCGCCACAGTATCTAGCATCAGGATCAAGTGTCCAAAAATAACTACCACAGCGCTCACACTTCTTACGTATAAAGCCTAATTCGCGAAATAGTTCGACCTCTAGCTTAGAGCGCCCCTCCATTACAGATCACTCTTATCGCTAACCAAATAGGCCAGCGAGACCGGCAGCTATTTCTTCCTCGCTTGCCTCTTCTTTTTCTTCTTTCTTTTCCTCTTTCTTCTCCTCCTTCCTCTCAGCCTCAGCTTCGGCTGGTGCTGCAGCTGGAGCGCTTACTACAGGAGCTGCAGGAACTGCGGCTTTTAGTGCTTCATCTATATTTACCTCTTTAAGTGCAGCTACAAGGGCTTTTAATCTCACTTCATCTACATTAATACCCGCAGCTTCGAGTATCTTTCTTAAGTTCTCCTCAGTTATATCTTTACCTGCATGATGTAGTAATAGACTTGCATATACATACTCCATGAAACTCACCTACGGCTCATTAAATTATATAGGAAGTACTTAAAGTTTAACTTAAGCTAATTTAGCCGAAGAGGCTAGCTAAACCACCTGCTATCTCCTCTTCTTCCGATTTTTCTTCTTTTTCTTCTTTCTTTTCCTCTTTCTTCTCCTCCTTCCTCTCAGCCTCAGGAGTAACTGTGGAGAGTCCTAGCTCAGGGCATTTTGGTGCAAGTAATGCACTCAATACACTAGCTTCAGATAGTGCTTTCTGGATTGCAAGCATTAGACCGTCAGATACTGGTAATACAGCATTACTGGCTAGTAGTAAAGCCTTAACATGGGCGTCTTGTAGTATTAAGGGCAATACCTCTCTTATTGGATAACATATCGCAAATGCTAACGTTAATGCATTGCGATGAGCCTCAGATAATTGTTGCTTATACTCATCTAGATTTATCTTTAGCTTATCACCAGGTATTACTATGCCATCTACGTATGCTGCCTTTAATTCAAGGCCTATTCTTATAGGCTCTATACCAAGTTTGTTTAAGAGCTCTGCTAACTCTGAGCTTATATGTTCACCCTTCTTAGCCACTACTGTATCTCTGAGGACTACTATGCTACCCTCTTCTATTTTAACAGGAACCTTAAATTGACTAAAGCGGCTCATTATGGGACCAGGAGCTAAGCCAGTATTTCCGGCAGGAATAGTTATGTCTTCGGGAGCTACATCGCCAGCACGAGCTGGTCTACTAACCTTGTTTTTATCTAGTATTTGTTGTAGCTCAAAGGGGTTCATATTAGTAAATATAAAGATATTCTGACCATGAAGATGATCAATCAATTTTTCGAGACCGGGCTTTTTGTCACATATTTCCTTAATGGCAATTTTCATTAAAGTATTTTTAGAGACTCTTAATACCGCCTTATCTCTAAGAGCCTTTCTTATTTCATAGAGCTGATATGATCCGATATTCATCAAATTGGCTATGCCCACCGTATCATATTTCAGCAAAAGCTCTTTAAGGAGCTTTACCTCTTCTATTTTCCATTTCGGTATCTTTCTACGCCTTATAGCAACTTTACTGGCACACATCACTCTCACCTCGACCCTACCAAGGATCAACTTTAACTGCAGAACCCATTGTTAATTTAACGTATACTTTCTCTACGTTATAAGGTATTTTATACTTTTGCGTTAATGCTTCAAAAACTGCATTTGCGTTTTCAGCTATGGCCTTATTATCCATATCCTCAGTTCCAATCCGACACATCACTTGAGGCTGGTTTCTTATACGTATTCGAACTGATCGACGTAATCTATCGATTATGGGTTTTAAATCGGCATTAGGTGGTACTGGCATTGGCATCTTTCCTCGAGGAGCTAAAAGTGGACCAAAGTAACGACCTATCAAAGGCATTAGATCTGCTTGTGCTACGAAGAAGTCGTATGTTTTCGCTAGCTTTCTAATGCTCCTCCTACTTGAGCCATATTTAAGTACGTCCTCTCTAGTTAAGACCATGTCAGCTAGCTCTCTTGCCTTTAACGCTAGATCTCCCTGAGCTATGACACATATCTTTGCTTCTTTCCCAGAGCCGTGGGGTAGCTCTACTATAGTATTTAGCCTATTTTCAGGCTTCCTTATGTCTACATCTCTAAGTTTTATTATGAGCTCAACACTCTGCTTAAATCTTCTAGGTTTTGCAAGCTTTTTGGCTTCCTCTACAGCTTGGGCAAACTTTTCAATGTTTATTACGGGCATTTAGGCTATTCACCTCCAGATTCGTACTTACTTATCAAGTCATCATACTTACCAGCATCAACCTCTTTTTGCACTTCACGAGGATCTTTATCTTCTACTTTTACACCCATACTGACACAGGTACCAAGTACTTGCTTAACAGCAGCTTTTAATGTTTTTGCCATCATATCAGGCCATTTTATTTTAGCTATTTTCACAACTTGTTCTATTGAAAGAGAACCTATATACTTCTTACCAGGTTCTCCAGATCCTTTTTCAGCCTTTAGTTCCTTAAGAATTAACGATGCCGTAGAGGGCCTTCCAACATTTACTTTAAACTCACGCGTCTCTAAATCAACTGTGACTTCTACAGGTACCTTCATTCCAGCGAACTCTTTGGTAAGCTCGTTTATTTTATTGACTACAGCGATTATATTGATGCCGAGAGGGCCAAGTGAGGGCCCTATAGGAGGGCCAGGAGTAGCCTTCCCTCCTTCTACTAGGAATCTGAACGTTTTCTCCTTAGCCATGTGATCACACCTATCCTTCTTTTTCGAAATCTATTGAATAATTTAAATCTTATTCCTCGCCACTTTTATGTTTCTCTATAAGCTTAACGTAGTCAGCAGATATCGTTATAGGTAGGGGGTATGGAGTTTCGAGTAGTTCAACAGTAACTTCTTGTCGAGCCTTATCAAGACGTATTATTTTAGCACGCATACCTCTAAGAGGCCCACTTATTATCTCTATGGTGTCGCCAACATTTAGTTCTTCTATAATGGGTTTGGGCACTATTAGTCGCTCTATTTCATTTAAGCTAACCTTCCCTCTGATTCTTCCTTTTACATGTTTTATTCCGTAGATCACTTTATCTATGAATTGAGGAGCAGGAGCTTCTACAAATACAATACCACGAAGACCTTCTACTACTACCACCGCCTTTATAGGGATTTTTTGAGCCTTTGCTCTGCTCTCTATAAGAAGAGCTACGTTTACTTCTTGTCCTACTGTAGTCCTTACACCATATATATTGGAAACTCTCAAGATCTCCACCACTTAGCCCTTCTTCCGTAAGCATAAATCATGATCAAGAGGACTACTACTATTGCTATAAGATATAATGCCACATTAGGAGACAATTTTATCTTAACAGAAATACCCGAAAGGACAGTAGCTAGGAACATAATTAGGAAGCCATAAGCGCCTATTATACCTGTGCCTAATAGGGCTACCTTAAGTGTCTGATTAACTTCACTACGTGTAGGCTTAGTTGAGAGACGTAATAATCTTTTAGCAGACTCTATGAAACTTGTCAATCCCATTTTGACCTTAACCCCTCACTATTTCATGTATAGCCGTCCTAATTCTCTTTTAAGGAAATATTTATTTTTTCACTTTTAATGTCTGGATATTTACTTTCCCATTATTTGCCTTATGAAATCTTCAGGATTAAACTCTATTAGATCCTCGTAACTCTGTCCAGTACCTAAATAAATTATAGGCTTACCAGTAACCTTTGCAATAGAGACTGCAGCACCTCCCTTTACGTCTGCATCTATCTTTGTAAGTATTACTGCATCTATACCAACTTCTTTATCAAAAGTAGTTATTTGCTCTATTACATCATTACCCATAAGCGCATCACCTACAAATATCTTAAGATCAGGATTTACTACACGAGCTATTTTCCTGAGCTCCTCCATAAGATTTTTGTCCGTTTGTAATCTACCAGCAGTGTCTATTAACACAACATCGTATTTATGCCTTTCAGCAAATCTAACAGCATCATATGCCACAGCAGCTGGATCAGCACCATATTGATGCTTAATTAGTTTAACTGAGAGGCGCTTAGCGTGGATCTCTAATTGTTCTTCAGCGCCAGCTCTAAAAGTATCACTACATGCTAAAACTACCTTAAAGCCTTTCCCTTTAAGTAAATACGCTATCTTAGCGAGAGTAGTAGTCTTCCCATGACCATTAGGTCCTAGGAAGAGTATTATAAAAGGTCCCGCCCCAGAACTGACTTTCTTCTTCACTAGAGCCAAAAGATCAGGTATTTCCTCTTTTTTAGGAAAGAGGCTCATAAGAACAGAGAAAATAGTATCTTCTATGGTCATACGTACGGCGATTTTATTTCTAGGAACTCTTCTTCCTTTCAGTCTTCTTTTTAACTCGTCAACTATATATTCAGCCACGTCAACAGCAACATCACTTTCTACTAGTTTTAGAAACAATTCATCTAAGTATGGGCTAATGAGCTTCTCATTCAATTCAATAGTAGTTAGTTTTTCTACTAGTCCCTCAATGGCATTCTTGAGCCTATTGAACATGACTACCTACCTGAGCTCCTAAGATACTTTTGTAGAATGGGGGCGATCTCTGCAAGCCTTTTGTTTATATTAGCGCTTTCCTCCTGTAATTTTTTCAAAGTCTCATCTACTTCTTTTAATCGCTTGTCGATATATTCACGGGCTTTTTTGATATCGTACTCCATAAAATATCTATGACCAATATCAAGGAGCACACGTTCGACATTATGAAGAATAACATGAAGATGCACACCGGCTCCTATAGGCACTAGTGCCTCCGCATTCTTATCCGCAACGCTTATCCCGTCTAAGGTCATCTTAGTTTTAAGTAGATCAAGACGAGTAGTATTGAGTACCTCTAGTTGCTGTGATATAGTATTAAGTACTTGCCTTAAGTACTGATATTCGAGCACGAGACGCTGTAATTCTCTCTGATCTATGGAAGGAGTTTTCTCTGTCATGATATCAACCTTAGTAATTGGATTATATGAGGTCGTGTTACCTCATCTGGAGAGATTTCCTCTACTTTTTCAATATGTATATGCACCCTCTTAAGCTTATGTCTACTGCCTAGATCAGAATATACCTTTTCTAATGCATGTTCTTTCTTTAGTGCTCTGATTTCCATAGTGAACTTCTGCCATGTATCGCCTATCCTCATTTTTCCCGTAACTCTATAAATTTTCACCTCACTCACCTTAACTCACCCCTAATACTCTCCCAATATGCATTAATTCAGGGCCAGTACTTTCCTCACCAACTATCGCTCCTTTATTGTTTGTTACAATACCTGTTCTTAAAAAAGGTACTCCTCTATTTATAGTACCTACGTCAGCCTGAGAGACTTTAAAGAATTCCATAAGCTCACGAATTTTAGATTCAGAAGCACTAGGATGTAATAATAAGCCATTATCATTAATAACTCCAGCGGATCCTACCAGAGTTATATCATCAGAGATATTACCACGCATTACTTCGACATCTAAGACGTCTTCAATTATCTTTAAAACTTTACCCTCTAAATGATCATAAGCAAGCGCAGCATGATTGTTTACTAATATGAGGTTGCCCAATGCAGTATATTTAGTATCTTGAACTACCGCCACTTCTAATGATCCTTTAAGTTCTTTTCTAATTATCGTCAGCTCATGATCTAAAATGATCTTAGGTAAAAGTATTCCATGATTATTCATAACAGTCAATACGCCTATTATTGAGAGACCACCTATGCTACATTTAATAACATCATTAACGTCCAAAATTTCAATTATCATTTTTATAAATTTCTCAGGAGCATTTGCAGGAACCAGAGCTACCTCATCGTTAGCGACAACGTATACACCTACATTTGGAGTACCAAATATAGAAGCTGTCGCTAAGGCCACAAGAGCTCACCGAGATCGTCTACTTTAGAAGTTCTACAACAGCGGTATTATCTTCGTATTTCTTAACTTTTACAGCTACACGCCTAGGTGGCTTCTCTCTTCCTCTACTCCATATATACTTATTAACCTCAGGGGATATTATGACCTCCTCGGCTTTTACATGGCGCTTTATTATCTCCCTGAGGAGCCTAATAGCTCTACTTGCTCTTTTAGTTCTTGGGACTTCATATACTTTCCTAAGCGGTATTACGTACTCTCTTTCGAGTATAACATTTCCTCTATCCTCATCTTCCTTAGGAGACATATTGTATCACCTAAGCCTTTAATCTTTTTCGTCGCCAATTCCTAAGTTTAGGATGGGTTCTAAACCTACCCATAGTTCTCATCAAGACCCATATTGGCGGGCGTCTATTTTGCTTAAGAGCATGAGCAAGACGAAGCTTCTTACCTAAGGGCTTACCCTTAGCCATACTCTCACAGCCTCCTTATCCTTATCTCGCGCCTACTTTGCTTATCTATCATTAAGAGGATCCTTTTAAGTTGTTCATCTGTGATAGGAATTGGAATTTGACCGCTTTGCGCAAGGCGAATTAACTCATTTTCTAATTGAGTAGCAATCTCGGGCCTGACTATCTTTATATTAGATAATCTACTTCTTGCTTCAGGTGTTAGTATTTTCCTCAATAGCGCCTCTCTTTTAGCTGCTAACTCCCTTAGCATTTCCTGACGTTTAGCCTCCTCTAGTAGTCTACGCTGATATTCAAGTAGCTTCCTTCGTCTTATTTCCTCAAGCTCCGCATCGTTAACTTCATAATTATCTACAGACATGGATTTTCACCTAAGGTACAGCATACTTTTTTAATTCGGGTACTTCTTTGCATACCTCCCTGAAGACTTTAGTAGCTATCGTATCTAATAAGCTTCTCCCCTCAGGAGTTAACGCTCTACCTTTTATCACGCCATTTTTATCTTTCACCTTATATACTAGACCTGCCTTTTCTAGTTGCTGTAATATCTTCCTTATAATGGCACCACTTCCCTTTTTAAATATCTCTGGTTTCACCTTTCCTCTGACCCGTCCACCATATGCTGTCCTCAATCTCTCAATTCCTACAGGGCCATGTATATAGAGCTTTCTAAGTATAGAGGCCGCTCGTATGTACCACCAACCAGGATTGTCAGGAGGCCTTAACCTCGCAGGGCCTGCAGTCTTTACAAACATAGCCCAGGGTGGTGGATTAACTTCAGGTACATTCTTTTTTAGATACTCTGCTAGTGCAGATATTAGCCTGTCTGGAGGAACATCATATACTGTAACCAATAGTGTCCACCTTCCCCTTAATACATTAAACAGTCTAATTAATTCTTTGCTCCTATTTTAATTTGAAACTTATAAGTTAAGAGATGATGAATTAACGTTTATAGATAACGAACGTATATCCACGAACCCCAGCGAGATGTGCGTTACAACGCTTTGCTACAATCTGTGCTATTTCACGACGATCAAGATTTGATACTTTGACACAGCTTGGGAGTATCCTAATTTTCAATACTTTTTGTTTTTTGAGCCTTCTCTTTATCTCTATGATCACCTCATCAGTAATACCTCTCTTTCCTATATGAACATGGGCTGAGGAGTGCCAAGCCTCTTTTATTAAATCTCTTAAGGATCGCCTACGTTTGCCTTGATCTTGATCATGAGGAGCAGCATATAGATAGTTCATAGTTCTCACATGTACTGTTCAAGTATAAGGTAAGGTGGGGATACTTAAGTCTGTCCTCTATTCTAGGGGAAGGATTATCTTGACATCTTATTTATTAGGCCTAACGTTTATTTAATCCCTTGTTAGTATATTGCATTAAGTTACTGAGGAAGGTAGATTATCATGGAGTTCTGTCCACGCTGTGGAAAACTCATGGTACCTATAAGGAAGGATGGGAAGGTCATTCTTAAGTGTACTGGATGTGGTTATGAGAAGGAGCCAGAGGGGCAAAACAATAAGTTAATTATATCACATAAAGTTCAACATAGTCCTCAAGAAAGAGGTATAGTTGTAATAGAGGGTAAGAAGGTAAATCTTAAGGCAACTGTAAAGGCTAAATGCCCTAAATGTGGGTATAATAGAGCTTATTTCTGGATGGTTCAGACCAGGGCAGCTGATGAACCATCAACTAGATTCTTTAAATGTGCCAGATGCGGCTATGTCTGGCGAGAGTACGATTAAATGCATGTGCGATATATTTTAATAAACTTAAAGAGTAATAGCCTATTGGAGCGAGAATATGGGCCTTAGATTAGTCTTCGCTGATGCAAAGACTTGGAAATATTTAGTGGATACGTTGTCAAGATTAATAGATGAGGCGACATTTATAGCAACTCCTCAAGCACTTACACTAAGGGCTTTAGATCCATCAAGGATAGCAATGGCTGATCTGGAGATACCAGCAGAGGCATTTGAAGAATATGAATGCACGGAAGAGGAAATAAGAATTGGAGTAAACTTTGATGAACTTAAAAAAATCATGAGAAGAGGAAGAGCTAAGGATAAGTTCGAGTTGGAAGTTGGAGATGAGAAGAAGTTGAATATAAGGTTCAAAGGACACGCTGTTAGAACCTTTGTACTACCGCTATTAGATTTAGGTTCACAGCAATTACCAACGCCTAAAATCCCCATAACAGCTCACGTTAAGGTACTTAGTGATGCTGTTGCAGATGCACTTAAGGATGCGTCCATAGTAAGCGATTATGTTAGATTTGAAGCAAACGAAGAAAGATTTGTAATAAAGGCATCAAGCGATAGAGGAAATGTAGAGGTCGATTTCTCACAAGAACTTGGTAGCTTAATAGAACTCGATGTGAAGGAGCAAGCCATAGCCTCGTATAGTCTTGATTACTTAACAGATATGAGCAAGACCTCAGCTATTGCGGATATAGTAACCTTGGAGTATGCAAGCAATAAACCATTAATAATGACTTATGACTTACCTGGCGGAGGGAGGCTTACTTTCTACTTAGCGCCTAGAATGGAGTGAACTATAAATAATATTAAGAGAAGCTAAGCGTTAGTAATAAGTAGGTTTTCTTAGAACCTACTCTGGGTTCTCTAATGATTACGCTTGAAGATCTTGCAAAATATCCCTTTTGTCCCTAAAGCTCAGGAGTATATAGCCTTAAAAGGATTTACTCTTAAGGATTTAGATGAGGAGTACTTTAAACCCATTCTTAAAAAGGCATATCAAAGGATACGTAGTGCAATAATGAGAGGTATAGTTGAAGGAGAAATTAACGATATAGATGTCGAGATACTATCTTATTCGGTGGCAATAGCTATTTTAGCTTACATTAATGATAAGAGGTTATCAATGCGCTTTGCAATAGCTGAAGCAAGACGAGTAGGAGCTGAGCTGAAAAAAGAGAGCGACACTAAGCTATTAGAAATAGCTAAGAGCTTATCTTGGGACGTTCGAAAGATAGAGCATATAGTTGGAAATGAGCTCTACACTTTTGCTATACATTTCTGTGACTATCTGTCTGTACCTCCACCAAACGATCCTTACTGGAAGTTAGTAAATAGGGCTTTGGTTAATGGGTATGTCCTAATAAGGAAGCAGGAATTAGCGAGATTGATAGAAGAATACGTAAGACACTATGTATACAATAAGGTAGTCTCAGTAGGCAAATTTAATCCGCCAGAGGCACTTATTAACGTAGTCAAAGAAATTACTAAGCTTTGGTCAAGGCGACAGCCTAAAGGCGAAGAGGGCATTTCTGGTAAGGGAGGAAGATTTCCGCCATGCATGAGGGTATTGTTAGAGAGCCTAAAGAACGGGGAGAACTTATCGCATATGGAACGATTCGCCTTAACCACCTTTCTAATAAATATAGGTTATGAGATAGACGATATTATTGAGCTTTTTAGAAGGGTTCCAGATTTTAATGAGAAGATAACTAGATACCAAGTAGAACATTTAGCTGGTTTACGTGGTTCAAAAAAGAGATATCTGCCGCCCTCATGTAGGACAATGAAGACATTTAATCTGTGTCCAGGAGGAGACGATCTATGTCGTAAGATAAGAAACCCGCTTAGTTATTATAAACTAAGCTCAAGGAGGAAGATGCGGAATGAAAAATGAGATTGTAAGAAATATATTTAAGGAATATTATGAGAAATACTTTAATCCTAAAGAGAATGAAGTAGGAAATATCAAACTACGTGAATTTGCGCTAGTACCTTTTGATTCACCAGATACGATGATAAGACATCTCTCCTTTCCCACATTTAAAGATTTTAAGCAATATATTGTAAAAAATATACCCCTTCATTTATATTATTCTACGGCTTATTATAAGGTTCCAGAAGCAAGAGATATGGATGAGAAAGGATGGTTAGGTGCCGATTTAGTGTTTGATATAGACGTAGATCATATACCGACGGAGTGCAAGAAGGAACATGATACATGGCACTGTTTAGATTGTGGCATGCATGGTAAAGGCATGCCACCAGAAAAGTGCCCACGATGTGGCAGCGCTAGAATAGATAGAGAAGTATGGGTATGCAATAAATGCTTAAGAGTCGCAATAGATGAGACGATGAGACTAATCGAGGAATTCATATGTGATGATCTAGGAATTAAAAGAAACGATATAAAGGTATATTTCTCAGGTCATAGAGGATTCCATATACATGTTGAGGATGAGAGAACAAAGAAATTAGATCAGGATGCTAGGCGTGAGATAGTTGATTATATAAAGGGTATAGGCGTTAAGGTAGAACTACTAAATCCGTTACCAAAAATGAGCGAGTATGGATGGCGGGGAACTATAGCACGAGGAATATACGAGTTCATCTTGACATTAAGAGATAATGAAGATCTTAATGTCTTCACACCACGAGAAATGGAACACTTAATTAGTAAGCGGAACATACTAGTGAAGGCTCTTGAAGAAGGAAGTATTGAAGTGAAACTTCCAAAGTCTATTTTAACTAAGTTAATTAAGGAAGTCATAAGTAAGAAGTCTGTGAATATTGATGAAAGAGTGACAACGGATATAAAAAGGTTAATAAGGTTTCCAGAATCACTTCATGGAAAGACTGGATTAAAGGTAACTAAAGTTGACTTATCGACCCTTACAGATTTCGATCCTTTTTCTGATGCAAGTTGGCTCACTTCTTCAATAAAGTTAAAAGTAACAGAAAGTATTCCTAAAATAGAGCTAGGGAACGTGAAGATAGATGTGACGCCAGGCGATATAATAGTACTTCCAGCTTCGGTTGCATTGTACATAGCTATGAAAGGAAAAGGAGAGGTGATAGAAGTATTATGAAGGATGCTAAGCAGAGTAACTTTTACAAAATACTCTTGGAGGCATGGTTTAATGAGATAGAAGAAGAAGGTCTTACAGAAATACCGCTAAATATCTACAATGAGACCCAGGAATACTTGAAGAGACTTAAAGGAAAAGAAGAGTTACCTAAAGAGATCCGTAAAGCAGAGGAGGAATTCATTAGAAAACTAATATTAAGTTTATTTAAGATACGAGTATTGAAGCTAATAGTTTCGTTTGTATCAGGAGAAATAGTAGAGCTGAGTAAACTACCTCCAGAGGAACAAGAGTTTTTTAATGATTTCAGAATAGCATTCGAAAAAGTCATAGCTAAATTCGTTCAAAGCGATAAGAATGAAGAGAATCAAAAATTAGCAAAAACTATAAACAATTATGTACTAGTACGTTTTATATCAAGCGCAACTCGTTTCATAGGAGCTGATAAAAACGTCTACGGGCCTTTCGAACGAGAAGATGTGGCGCTCATACCAGCTTCAGATGCCGAAGATCTTATAAGTAAGGGTTTAGCCTTAAAGATAGCTACAGGAGTGTGAGTTCAAATGAAGATACCACAGGTAATACGAACATATTGTCCTAGATGTAAGAGACATACAGAGCATACAGTAAGCTTATATAGACATGGCAAGAGGAGGACCTTAGCGGCAGGACAACGACGATATTTAGCAAAACAAAAAGGTTATGGTTCTAAGAGGAAACCGGAGCAGAAACGCTTTGCTAAAACTACTAAAAAGGTAGTGTTCAGATTAACGTGCAGGGAGTGTGGGTATGTATTGCTTCGTGGAGGAATTAGATTAAAGAAAGTAGAAATAGTGAGGTGAAGTATAATGGTTAAGAAGAGGAAAATACTCATACCACAGCCCAAGAGCAAATTTGTATTAGTGCAGTGTCCAACATGTAACAATGAGCAGATAATATTCGATCATGCATCTACGGTCGTGAAGTGTTTAGTCTGTGGAGAAGTGCTCGCTGAGCCGACAGGAGGGAAGGCTAGAATAAAGGCCAAAATCATCAAGGTATTAGACTAGGGGGGAAGACATGGTCAGGAAGAGAGAGAAATGGCCTAAGGTAGGGGAGTTAGTAGTTGGGACAGTCATAAAGATCTTTGAGCAAGGAGCCTATGTCACGCTAGACGAGTACGAGGATAAATTAGCTTATGTTCCGGCAGTCGAGATAACTAGGAGCTGGTTTAGGAGTATAAAGGAATACCTCAGAGAAGGACAGAAAGCAGTATTTAAAGTAATGCGTGTTGTTCCATCGAGAAATCAGATAGATCTCTCCTTAAAGAGAGTGAGCGAAAGAGAGAGAAAAGAGAAAATGTACTTATGGAAGAGAGCACAGAGAGCAGAGAAATTACTAGAATTAGCAGCTAAGAAGCTAGGAAAGACGTTAGACGATGCATATAAGGAGGCTGGATGGCCTATGGAAGATTATTTTGGGGAGATATACGCTGGCTTTGAAGAAGCAGCATTAAGGGGAGAGAAAGTTCTTTTAGAGTGTGGATTAAAGCCAGAATGGGCTAAAGTAATAACAGAACTGGCCAAGACTCATATAGAAATACCAAAGGTGAAGTTAAGCGGCATAGTTACGTTGACTTGTTTGAGTTCTCGAGGAATAGTAGCAATAAAGGAGGCTCTCACTAAAGTAGAAGAGTACCTTAAGTCTCATAAGGACATAGAGTG
>Ga0190363_1000726_pt1 | contig 19678 bp, 25 predicted proteins | sample 48721867_MG_FD_161272 | JGI IMG/M metagenome (GOLD analysis project Ga0190363, IMG submission 161272) | Hydrothermal vent microbial mat bacterial communities from Southern Trench, Guaymas Basin, Mexico - 4872-18-6-7_MG | ecosystem: Environmental > Aquatic > Marine > Hydrothermal vents >... | reverse complement strand
TGTATTATGAAAGTTATAGATTTCTTGATTAGGTCATCACGATGCTATCAGAAGAAGTTCTGAATGTTATTAAGGTGGTGTCCTCCTCCCCGCCAGGGCGAGGCTTCCAGCCAGCAAGAAGTGTAAAGAGCGAGGCAAAGAAATGGATGTAATACCGTATTATGAGGATATAATGGAATATGCTGAGAGGGTGAAGATGAAATTAAAGCCGAAGTTACTGTTAATATTCGGCTCGATAGCTAAGGGAGACTTTGGCGTCGGCAGTGATGTGGATATTTTAATCGTCTCGGATATGCTTCCTAAGAATTTCCAGAAAAGGCTGAAGATTCTTTTCCTGTTAAATGATACATTTGCTCCGATAGAGCCGGTTGGATATACATCAGAGGAATTTAAAAAGATGATTAGTAAGGGGCATCCCACTGCTTTAGATGCTATTCATGACGGGATTATACTTTATAAGGAGGAAAAATATGAGAAAGAGATAAGAAGTTTGTTCAAGGAAGTAATTGGGAAAGTGAAAAGAGAGGAGTTTGGGTGGGTGAAGATATAAATAGGAAATTAATCTCAAAACAGTTGGCAAGTGACCCTCATCTTTAGGATAGAGCTTGGCGAGGAGGATTTAAGCATGGTGCTTTGGATACCGAAAAACAGAGAGGAACTGAAAAAGCATCTGAGCGACCCCCTTTTCAAGAATGCATACTTCCTCATGTTCTCCTCCCTTACATCAGCAGGCTCAGGCTTCTTCTTCTGGCTGATTGCTGCAAGGTTTTACTCCACTGCTGACATAGGTCTTGCATCTGCTATTATTTCAGCTATGGGCTTGATCTCCATGCTCTCGCTTTTAGGTTTCGACTGCTTCAGTGTGAAAGCTTTGAATAATTTGGACGTGAAGATGCAGTGGCTCGCAATGAGTTTAAGAAGATGAAAGTAATTTTGTAGGGATGAGAAGTAATAAATTTGTGCAGGTTGATATTAGATATTGATAGGTGAGGAGAAGTGAAGAGAGCATTGATCACGGGTATAACTGGGCAAGATGGAGCATATTTAGCGAAGTTTTTGTTAGAGAGGGGGTATGAAGTATATGGGACATATCGTAGATTGTCATCGCCTAATTTTTGGCGTTTACAATATTTAGGTATATTCGATAAAGTAAATTTGATTCCTATTGATTTATCCGATACGAGTTCGATCTTGGAAGCAATAAGGATATCAGAGCCGGATGAGGTATATCATTTAGCGGCACAGAGTTTTGTAGGAGCATCCTTTGAAACACCAATAGCAACTGGTGATGTTAGTGGTTTGGCTGTAACAAGGATTTTAGAAGTGATTAGGCAGGTAAATCCAGAGATAAAATTTTATCAAGCATCTACATCTGAATTATATGGTAATTCGAGAAGTGAAGGATTGCTCAATGAAGAAACACAATTTAAACCTGCATCACCTTATGCCGCTGCCAAATTATATGGCTACTGGATAACTCGTATATATAGGGAAGCTTATGGTATTTTCGCAGTAAATGGTATACTATTCAATCATGAATCACCTTTAAGAGGATTAGAGTTTGTAACAAGAAAGATTTCAAATGCCGTAGCAAAAATTGCATTAGGATTGGAGAAAGAGTTAAGATTGGGGAATTTAGAGGCTAAGAGAGATTGGGGTTATGCTCCAGAATATGTAGAATCGATGTGGTTAATGCTGCAGCAAGATGAACCTGATGATTACGTAATAGCGACCAGAGAAGCACACTCAGTTAAGGCGTTTTGTGAAATTGCTTTCAATATCGTTGGCTTGGATCTGCAAGAATATGTTAAAGTGGATAAGAGGTTTATGAGACCTTTAGATGTGAACTATCTATGTGGTGATTACTCTAAGGCTAAGAAAAAGCTTGGATGGAAACCAAGAACTAAATTCCAGCAGTTGGTTAAAATAATGGTCGAAGAGGATCTAAAAAGATGGGAAAGATGGCTTAATGGTGAGAAATTCCCGTGGGATGCTCCTAACTATCCAAGCGAATATAAGATATTGACAAGAGCTTTGAGGGTGTAAAATGATTCCAGTTGCTGAACCATGTTTAGGAGAAGAAGAGTTAAAGAATGTGATCGAGGCAGTGAAGTCTGGCTGGATCTCATCAAAGGGGAAATTTATCGAAGAATTTGAGGGAGGATTTGCTAAGTATTGTGGCGTTAAATATGGTGTTGCAACCGCTAATGGGACTGCAGCTTTACATTTAGCATTAAAATCGTTAGGAATTGGAAAGAACGATGAAGTAATAGTTCCCACTCTAACCTTTGTCGCTACAGCCAACGCTGTAACATACTGCAATGCAAAACCTATCTTTGTTGATTCTCATCCTGAATATTGGTGTATAGACCCAGAGAAAATTGAAGAGAAAGTTACTAAAAATACAAAGGCTATAATAGTTGTGCATCTTTATGGACACCCTTGCGACATGGATTGGATAATGGATATAGCTGAAGATAAAGGATTGTATGTGATAGAAGATTGTGCTGAAGCTCACGGAGCAGAATACAAGGGGAAGAAAGTGGGTTCTTTTGGTGATATTGCCTGCTTTAGCTTTTATGGTAATAAAATAATAACTACCGGTGAGGGAGGGATGTGTGTAACAAATAATGAGGGATTAGCAGAAAGAATGAGACTGTTGAGAGATCATGGAATGAGCAGGCATAAAAAGTATTGGCATGATATAGTTGGATTTAATTACAGGATGACAAATTTGCAGGCAGCAATTGGTATCGCTCAGCTCGGGAAGTTAGATGAGTTTATTGAAAAGAAGAGGCAGATAGCGAAATGGTATGCCGAAAAATTGAAAGAATTAGAGGAAAAAGGATTAATTAAGCCTCATCCAGAAATGCCTTGGGCAAAATGCGTTTACTGGATGTATTCGATATTGATTGAAAATAAAGCTAAAATTGGCAGAGATGAACTGATGAAAAAGCTGGAAGAAAAGGGAATTGAGACAAGACCTTTCTTTATTCCTATGCACATATTGCCAATTCATAAAAGAGACGGAAGATTTCCAGTTGCAGAGAAATTGGCAAGAGAAGGAGTAAACCTGCCCAGTAGCGTAAAATTGAATAGAGAAGATGTTGAGATAATTGTAGATTGTTTAAGGAGGTTCTTAAAATTATGAATGCAAAAATTCAGATACCGAGGAGCTGGAAAGAATTGAAAGAACACTTTGGAGACCCTTTGTATAGGAATTCTTACTTTCTTCTGCTCGCTACGGCAATACCTTCGATTCTGGGCTTTGTCTTCTGGATGATTGCTGCCCGCTTCTACACGCCAAGTGAAATAGGTATAGTAGCTGCACTTATTTCTGCGATAACTCTGTTGGCAGGTTTTTCAAGACTGGGTCTTGAGTTTGGGATAATCAGATACCTACCCAATGAGCCGAAGAAAGGGGAACTGATTAATTCTTGTCTAACAATAATAGTTCTAGTAAGTGCATTGTTAGCGCTTGTTTTTATCATTGGTTCAGATATATGGACTCGTTCCCTTTCTTTTATAAAAGGTTCAGAATTTGCTCCACTCTTTATCGTGTTCACAGTCTCCCTTGCCTTAGCATTCTTCCAGAATATGACCTTTTTGGCTTTCAGAAGGGCTGAGTTTGGATTCTTCCAAGCTTTTACAAATTCAGGTTTAAAGTTAGCTTTAGTCCCATTCTTCACATCTTTAGGCTCTCTTGGATTGTTTATTGCTTGGGGGCTTCCTACTGTTATTGCAATGCTGTTAAGCCTCTTTGTCTTCATGCCTTACCTATATAGAGGATACTTTCCTATGCCAAGAGTTGAAAAGAGGGTTGTGAATGAAATGTTTCACTTTTCCTTTGGGAATTATATAGCTGAGAACCTCTGGTATCTTCCAAGCAGATTATTCCCACTACTAATTATCTCTATCCTATCTGCTGAAATGACCGCTTATTTCTACATAGCATGGTCAATAGCTTCTATTCTCTATGTAATCCCAAGTGTTGTAGGAGATTCACTATTCGCTGAAGGTTCTTACAACCGAGAGAATCTAAAAAGTGTAGCGATAAGTGCAATCAAGTTTGCTTTCCTTATTCTTATTCCTGCCTTGCTCTTTATTTTCATTTTTGGAGACAAAATCCTACTTCTTTTCGGCAGGGCATATTCTGAGAATGCGCTTGACCTATTACTTATACTGGTATCAGCAGTTGTACCCTTTACATTTGTACGATTCTATGTGGCTGTGCAAAGAGTTAGAGGTAAGGTAAGAGATATCGTGCTCTCATATTTGCTGATAGCTGCTGTTAGTATCGGATTATGTTACCTACTGATGCCAGTGAAAGGAATTGCGGGTGTGGGGATTGCTTGGCTACTTGCCCAGATCCTTGCATTGATGTTTGTGGGATTTAGATTCATAACAACTTCAAAATCACAAGAGCGGGAGAGGCAAACTGTAACATTCATAAGAGAATTGCATTTGAAAAACTATTTTGCACTTCGCAAACTAGTTAAAGGTATGCCAGAAGAAGATATGCGTTTCTTTCATCCCAGTATGTTTAACCAGCATGGCTTAATAGATATAGTAGATCTGGCAATATTTTTAGTTTCTTTAACACCACTCAGGAATTTAATTCCAAAAATTCTACCACAATATTACGTCGTTGGCTACTTCTACTCGGATAATCTAACAGGTTTTGCTTATCTACGTTTTAGATGTGAATCTGCGTCATTGGGTATCTACGTTGACAAACAATATCGTGGACATGGTATAGGTAGCTTACTGATGCAGAATCTTATAGATTACGCAAAAAAACGAAAGTTGAGTTATATCGGACTGACGGTTCATAGAGATAATGAAAAAGCAATAAAACTATATAAGTCACATGGATTTAAGATGGTATCCGAAGGCTTAGAGGAATGGAAAGGTAAAAAGTATGAAACGTTGACAATGATCTTGAAGATAAAGGGGGTAGGAATATGAGAGTTATCATGTCAGCAATTAGAGTCCACCCTTTTCATAGATATGGAGGAGCAGAGGTATACATATATAATTTAGCGAAATATCTCGTGAGAAATGGAATTGACGTAAAAATAATTGCATCAAAACCAAAACCAGAACAGGGAGTTGAAAATGCGGTTTACGATGGTATTAAATACGAATTTACGCCACCACACGTCACAACAGACACAAAGAGAAGTATAATTTCATACCATCTTTTCAACTTTAACCTTTCAAGAAAACTGTCCAAAGAGAATTTTGACATACTTCATTCTTTTGGCATGACTGCACATAACTATTTAAAAAAACGCAAGAAAAGAGGCAAAGTCATTGTTGAACCCTTCGGTCTTTACGGGACTCACGAGGTAAAGCAAAATTTTGCTAAGAAATATCTGCGTAAACTACTGATTGAAAAACCTTTAGAATGTTGTGTAAAGAATGCCGATGCAATTGCAGTAGAGGGGAATATCCAAGCTAGGGAGATATCAGAAAAGTTTAAAGTGAGCGAAGATAAATTTATTTACATTCCTGATGGCGTTGAGATTAAGTTCATAGAGGAGAGTATAAAGAAATCAGAACTAAGTAAGGGGGCTTTGGGCATAGAAGATGCTGATATTATTTTAGTGAATGTCAACAGACTTGCGAAAAACAAAGGTGTAATATATTTGATAGATGCTTTGGGCATACTTAATAAGTGCTTGGATGTAAGATTAATTCTTATTGGAAGTGGTCCAGAAGAGAATAGAATTAAAATGAGACTAAAAGAGCTTGGTATGGAACAAAAAGTTTTGCACTTCAAAAATATACCAGATGAAAAGAAATTTCAATTGATAAGTTTGGCTGATATCTCCGTTACGCCAACCTTATTTGAAGGCTTACCTATTGTAATACTGGAAGCAATGGCTTGCGGGAAGCCTGTAATTGCGAGTAACGTTACAGAAGTCCCACAGGTTGTTAAACATGGTGTAAATGGTTTCTTGGTTCCGCCAAAAGATCCAGAAGCAATTGCTAAAGCCGTCTTGGAAGTTTACGAGAATGATCTTATAGAAAAAATGGGTCGTGAATCAAGGAAGATTGCAAGGAATTATGATTGGAATATAATTGCAAAAATGGCAATCAGGAAATATGAAGAATTAATAGAGAAAAATAACACTGCCACTGTTTGAATATATTTTATTCATTTGATTTAAATATGGAGTTATATCTCGTGTATTCCAAATCCAATCCTTTTCCCAAACGAATTTAGTCATTATCCCGTCTTTCCAATTGAGCTTTCTAAGATATACATATGCACCTTCGTCTAAATCACTTATACTGCTTGGAGTCAGCAGATCTTTTCCCTCCGGGACCCCCTTTCCTACAAACATACCATAAGAGGCTAACACCCTTAAAGCATAAAAATCAGAGGACACAAGCGACGATGTTCTATATTTTGAAAGCCATCTTGCACTAAAGATATCTTCCTCTGCAAAGTAGTTCGTATAGAGAGAAGCTTTCTCAAAAGGTGTACCAGAGGATTTTATTCGAGCTTGGCTTATGGCAACTGAACTCACATCTTTTTCTCCAGCAACTTCTGTAACCCATCCAGAGTTAAAAAGTAAGAATATTGCAAAGAAGAGGGCTAAAGCTTTCACTACATCCACATTCTTTCTAAAGAGCTTTTTCACACTCTTCAAAATACTTGTGAACCCGATTATACAAAAGGGTGCCAAGAATAAGAGGATAATGCAGTAAGATCTAGAAATGTCCATTCCATATTTAGTAACGTAAGGAAACAGGCTGGCGGCTAAGAAGCCGAAAGATGGAACGGAGAAGGAAACGTACTTCGTATTCAAGTTCCAACCCGGATCTTTAGCTCCCTTCAACTTGCTATAAATAAACATCATAAGACCGAGTGCTATAAACGCGTTAGTTAGCAAATACAATCCTTTAAGAATCATCTTGGATAAGAATGGGGTTTCTTTGGTGAGCAAAGCTAAGGTATCTGAAGTTTCAGGGTTGAGAAGTTCATGGATGTTTGAGATGATTCTATTACCCATACTTATAATTGATTCAAAAACATATCCTGATGAGATGTACATGTACCAAAAGACTACCAACACTATGTAAAAAAGAATATAAGAACTGAAACTCCGATCAAATTCCAGCTTTTCGAAGAATAATTGAAAAGTATAACCTATCGGAATAAAAATTAAGAATAGATATGACATTCCGTAATGGGATACTACTAAAGAGAAAGAGAAAAGCACAAGCATGAGCTCCCTCGCCAGGTTCCTTTTCATTTTTGATGCAAAAATTAATATGATTAACACGAGGAAGAACATGGCAAATCCCTGCTTTACAAACTCAGATACCCAAGTGTAGAAGAAACGTACTGATACATAGAAATAGGCTGAAAGGAAGGCTAAATCAGGTTCGATCTGTCTCTTTAATACTGAATACAATCCAAGCGGCACCAGAGAAAGTATTATTGGATAAAGTATTTTGAAGACTTGAAGAACATTCATAGCACTAAGCTGACACAAGACAGGAACAAGTATATTTAGGGATGCTACCGCATTGTTAGAGTTGGCCATGATGGATGGATCCCAGATTCCCCTCTCCAGCGCCAAGTTAGAAAAGCCATATTCAATATGAGTATCCCCCCCAAAAGAATAAGACGATAACACGATATGGTAAATGAGAGATAAGGAGGCAACAAAGATTATCAGCGGATAAAGTGATCGCGCTCTTTTTGATAGGGGAGAAAAAGCCATCAGCGCTATGATCACTAATAATGCGAGAAGCAATGTGTTATTGCCTTCATAATATACTAGATAGGCTCCGAAGACCGATAGGAAAATAGGAAACAGAAAAACGATAATCCAAGGAATGAGTTCTCTGTTTATTCGAAAAGATGCAACAGCATTTTTCCGTCTATAAAGGATGCAGAAAATCCATAAAGTTGCGGAAAAGGCAATTATAAAGGTGCATGTTGGATAAGTTGAGAGGGGACGAGCGATGCCTATTAATGGACCTGCAAAGTTTAATATCAATCCTAAAGCCATGAGCGATGAAAGACTTAAGCCAACGGAGTATAGAAGAAAATTTACGCCATCTGCTTCATTAATTCTTAAGGCAAGCATAAGAAGCATGCCGGGAACAAGAAAAAGGTATAGTGAGCCTACAAATTGTCTCAGAATTGGGAGCTCAAACCCAAGCTGATCGGAAAGGAATGCTCCCAAGAATGCTAACTGAATAGCCAGCGTAATTTTCAGCAAGTCAACCTTTACTTCTAACATATTTACAACATCATCTGACGCCATGAGCTTATCACGACATCTTTAGTTATTCCCCAGCTCTTGAACGAACTATCAGCTTTTATTTTCTCCCAGAATACTACCTCTGAAATCCTTCTCAAGTAACTCGTGTTTACTTTTAAGTCTTTTCCTAATGCGAAGTAGATGAGGGGGATAAGCGTATAGATTATGTGATCCCAACGACGCAATTTTGATAACATTTTTAAGGTTGGAAGCTTATTCCCTATTATTCGCCCTTTAAAGAACCTGAAAAGGTTTTGAAGAATCACATTATCAAAAGGAAGGGTTGTATAGTTTTTAAGTTCCGAACTCAAATATTTCTCTTGAAACTCTATATAATCTTTGAATTCGATGCTGTATCCTTCTTTTAGGATGTATCTTAAAACTTCATCGCATACCTTTTGAACCTCAAACCAATATTCCAATCTTCTGTCCATAGATATAGCTGAATTAGATCCCAGTTTACGATGTGTTGCCCCTTTTGCAAATTCGACAAGGGTTTGAATACAAGGCAAGTTGAAGTGTTTGGAAACCTTGATAAACCTTTTGTTTCTTTCCCTGTATGATGGCGTGTATTCATTTAGAAGTAGAAGCAAGCTATCCTGACAAGCTAAAATTATTTTATCCGTCCAGAAGAGCATATTCTCGCTTGGATTGAGAGAGAAATGCTCCAACGCTTCAGCCATTCTATTAAGAAGTAACCTTACACCTTCCCAGAGTGGTATGTCTTCAGGTTTAAAGGCCGGAATTTTATCCAAGTAATTCTTTCCGTAAATAACCTTTGAACCATATTTTAAATCGTAGTCGGCTATCGTCGGCTTAATTTTTTTGCTTAAAAAGGGAAGAAAAAGATATAGAGTGAGAGTAAATCCCCAGATTTCAACCTTTAATCCTGTTTTTTTATAAAAATTCTGCTCAAACTTTTCTAATTTCTCTCTGTTAAATATCCATTTGTAAGGTATGAGTATAACTTCACAATCGCTTAGAAATTTTAGTTTTCCGTTTTCCTCAATAACTGTTGCCTCACCCTTCCCAAAGCTTCCACTTATAATTATGGATTTTGGATGGAACTGGGAAACCAACTCATCCTTGAGTTCCCCAATAATCTTTGCAACCTTTTCGTTAATCTTTGGATTTTCCACATACTTCATCTCCATATCGGCTCGCCGTCCATATAATCAGGAATTTCTAAACCGAGGGCTTGTAAGATGGAAGGAGATATGTCTTGTAAAATCATCTTATCCTTTTTTAATCTTTTACTCGAGATAAAAACAGCATCAGAATCCGGATAATCAGGAAGATAACCGTGCATTGAAACCGGTGCTGTTACTTTTCGGCCCAGAGCATGGATTTTTCTCCCGAAGAATATGTTGGGCTTATCCAAGTAGAAAATCAAATCTCCATATCTGTTATCCGGCATTTCCACATGATATTTCTTAAAATGCTCTTCAGTCAGAATGAATCCTTCATCTTCTAATTCAGACAGTACTTCTCTTACCTCTTTCTCCTCTTTCGAATTTCTGAACCAAAATCTGGCATAATTTGAATCTATGAAATGAATGTAATCATGCAGATTTTTCCCTCTGCTTTTGAAAATTTCTTCTAAATTTATGATTTTCTTTACTTCTGAATGCCCGTGATCTGAAAAAACCATGAAATAAAAATCTTTAAACATCCTCTCGAACTCGGTATATTTTTCTTGGAGTATTTTATCAATTGTTCTCAATCTTTCTATTGTTTTGGTATGATCTTGCCCGTATTTGTGAGAAAGATGGTCAATATCACCTATAAAATAATTGAGAAACATCGTGTCTTTTTTGGAGTGATGCATTTTCACTATCTTTGAAGAGTTGGGTAAATTCCTCGATTTTGCTCCAACGACCTCAAACTGGATTGCATTTGTTCTAAGAATTTCAAATAAATTTGGATAACCGTTGTAAAATTGAGGTTTTTCCCACGGTTCCTTTATATCTGTATCAAAACAAGTCCAATATCTCATGGGAAAACTGGCAAAGACTGTGAATCCAAAAATTACAGGATTAATGGCATGATGTAATCTAAGGCAAGCTTTATAGCATATGTATTTGGAATAAATATTATGGGGAAGGTAAGCAACTCCTAACTTCTTTAAAATTCTAAAAGGTGATGATTTTGGGGAATATTTCCAAGTAAACCAGATAAGATGCTTTTCTGGAAAAATCCCTGTGTATATCGACGTATCACAAACAGGAGAATAAGCTCCTAACTCTGTTCTAATTCTTGCCTTATATAGTGTACTCAAAAACTCCATATGCTCAACGCTCTCTGGTTTTAAACCATCTATAAAAACTGCAAGCACAGGCATCATTCAAATACCTCTGTCCTTTCCTCCAAGAACCTTGCAGCAGTTTGATTCCCCAATTTTGCACACTCCACCTCGTTCAACCCTTTAAGCTTTCCAACAATAAATCCCGCTGAAAAAGCATCACCAGCACCCGTGGTATTTTGAACTTCCATTTCTTTTGTTTTTACATCTACTACCTTTCCATATCTGATTAATGTGCATCCATACTTCCCTCTTGTTACTATGGCGAGGTCTACAAGCTCATTTAGATCTTCAAAGTTCATATCTTCTTTTCTTGTAAGCTTTTTTGCCTCATCTTCGTTCAGAATTAAAACATCAACGAAATTTTTGATTATTTCTCTAAACTCTTTCCTAATCAGATTTGGGGCGCCCGGGTTAAAGTAGACCTCTACTCCATGCACACGGCAATCTTTGATGCACTTCAACACAGTTTCTCTCGTCTTTCCCTGCTGTAAAGAATAACCAGAGAAGTAAGCAATCCTGGAACTCCTTATCTCATTAATACAGTTTTCAATTTCTTCTATGCTAAGATTATCGTTAGCTCCTCTATCAGCAATCATCGTTCTTTCGCCATCAAAAATCAATGAGATGCACAAACCTGTTCGAAGCATTCGGTCTACAAATGTTAGGTCTTTCACGCCATATCGCCTTAGTGTTTGCCTTAAAAACATGCCGAAAGGATCATCTCCAACTTTTCCAACAAATTTTGCCTTTTCTCCCATTCTCGAAATCTCTATGGCAACATTAGCCAATCCACCAATAAAGACCCTTATTTCCCTGTGATATGTTTCACCCCTATTTATACACCATGCCGGAACTATGACATCAATAAATGCTTCCCCAATCACAGCCACGCTCATCTACTCATCAACTCCTTGAACTTGTAATAAGTCTTTCTGAAATCCTCATAATGGCTCTGAAATTCCACCTCAAATATGTAAGGTCCTTTGAAATCCCTAAGCTCTGAAAGAAATGAGAAGTTTATTTTCCCCTCTCCTATTGGTAGATGGTCTTTTCTTCCGTTGTAATCATGAACATGAACTACAGCTATCAGTTCTTTATTCAGTTTAATAAAATTCCTCAAAGAGCCATACTTTTCGTAAGGCATGTTTTTCTTAATGATGGATAACGGTAAAAAGAAATCAGAAATCCTCAGAGCTAAATCTTTTAATGGATAGGTTGAAAGTGGAGCAACTTTTCTGATATGGGCATGACCTATATCAATGGTTATCTTAAGCCATTTAGAGTTCCCTTCCCTTACAAGTCTCACCAATAAGCTTAAATCATGTAAGAAGTCTGCATTTTCTATTGTCAGCAAAATTGAATTCTTTTCCGCAAATTCTGAAAGCTCTATGACAATCCTTTTCCATTCCTCAAATTTCTCCTCTTGTGTTAAAGCGTAGTTGAATCCTCTTGCATGCATGACACAGTAACTCATCTCCAAGTCAGATGCAACTTTTATTGCTTCTTTAAGCTGAATTATGGACATCTCTTTAACATAGGGATTCTGAGATATAGGATTGAGATAAATAAAAGAGAGATGTGCTCCTTTGACTTCAAAATTTTTCAAGAAATTTCTTAACTTTCTATCTGCTTCCCAGTGCCATAAAGTAGGTCTATTTCCTTCTTTTTCAAATCTAATTTCAACTGCTTTAAGGTCAAAATCGCCAGATAGCTTTGAATATAAATCAATTGCCTGTTCAAGTGTTAATCCTTTAAATCCTCCAAGGGATGCTCCAATAATCATTGTTCTATCAAACTTTTGTAAACTTCCTCGGTCATCTCTGCAATCCTTTCCCATGAATAATTTTTAACCTTTTTCCTCGCATTTCTTCCCATTTCTTTTCTCACTTCTTCGTTCTCTAACAAATAAATTATCGCATCTGCAAGACTATTTTTATTACCTCTTTTAGTGAAAAGACCATTATATCCATCTTCAATAATGCATTTAAATGTATTTAAATCGCTTACAACCATTGGTAATCCAGAAGCAGAAGCCTCTAACAGCACCATTGGAAAAACTTCTGTGTTTAGGGTGGAAGGCAGACAAAACACATCTGCAGCCTTATAGTACAATGGCTTCAAACCTTCTTCAACAAATCCAGCAAATTTTACACATTTTTTAACACCTAATTTTTTAGATAACTCCTCCAGCTCAGTCCTCATTCTGCCACTCCCAACAAAAACTAAATCAGTATTAGGAATTTTATTTATTATTATCGGCATAGCCTCCACCAAAACATCTGGCCCTTTGTATGGAGTTAGATTTCCGACAAATAGGATTACATTTTTATCAATTGACAATCCTAATTTCTCCCGGCATTCCTCCTTTGAATGCGGAATGCCAAAATCCCATATATTTATCCCATTTGGAATCACTACTATTTTATCTCTGTATTTTCCTAAAAACCTTGATTCATCAATGTAGTACTCAGAAGGTGAGATAATAATGTCTGCACGGGATAGAACTTTGTCGAGCAGATATTTGTTGTAAAAAAATACACTTGTATTACGAATAAAGCTTCCAATGTCTTTCTGTCCATCTCCATGATAAGTGATTATGAATGGCATATTTTTATTTCTTTTCACATATGCGTATCCAGCCAAATCCGCTATAGGATTTCCTACGTGAGTATGCAAAATATCTACTTTGTGTCTGATCGGTTTTAAAAATAAGTTAAACGAAAAATTTCCACTCGCTATTCTAAAGTTTGTTCCATATCTGTATATAGTAATATTGTCATACCTTTCAATTGAATCTCGAAAATCAATTGAAGTAGTGAAAACATTAATTTCGTGACCTCTTTTTGCCATGTTGAGTGCTAAATTGTATGCGACATTTATCCCTCCATCGTGATGATATCGTTTTGTGTATTCGTCAATATTGCCAAAATCCTTATATGGAAAATGCCCAACAAAGTAACCTATATTCATATTTCTATCTCCTCCCTAATATATCTCAAAAACATTCCTCGCCGAATATAAAAGCCGCCCAATCTCATCTAAACCATGCCGCCTCAAAACCTGCCTCAATGCTGCCGGAACATATCTCGGAGATAGATAATAAACAACTGTTGGGACTGAACCTTCTCCTGCCAATGCTCTTTCTCCGGGTGTTCCGTAGTCGTCAAATATATGCAGGATTTTCATTTTCTTCCCCTAATAATTTGCAAGTATCTCTTTAGCTATCATATTCCAGGCTGTAACCCCTAATAAACCTCCAGAAACTCCTCTATTTTTCTTATAAACGCATAAAAATCCGACAAATTCCCTTTCAGTATTTCAAAAGCGATCCTGTCATCTATCCTGCCATACCTGTGAACTACTATATTTCTAAATCCCTTCATCGCCTTCAATTTCTCTCCCATCTCTTCGCTCAAAATCTCGTTCCTTCCCAGCTATAATATCCTTATCATCACTTGGAATTCCAAGTTCAAGGTCTGTGTTGATGATAGCACAGATGTCAAAAACATTTTCCATGGCAAACTCTATCCTTTTGTAGATTCCATCTTTTATCAATCCCAGACCAGCGCCTCAAATGTATCTGGTAAATGCTCTTTTAATCTGATACTCTCCTCTATCTCCTTCATCTTTGTTCTGATAAGTGCTCCTCTCATCTTCCCTGCTAGTAGTTTCTTTAGTAAAGGTTTCTTTTTAAAGAAAAGTTTCATGTAATCTCCCTTTCCCCGATATAATCATAAAATCTGTGTTTAAATGCTTCAAAATCTTTTATTGTCTCAATAGCCGCTTCGTATAAAAACCGCTTATCCTTGCAGTAAATAATCTTTCCCTTCAAAACCTCAACTCGCACATAAATGGGGAGTTGCTGAAAAATTTGAACATCAAAAATGTCATCAAAGAGCTCTGAAAGAACTTTAAACCTGAATCTTGACGATTCATCGGGGCTACCATCATAGTATATACAGAGGTCTATATCTGAACCCTCGGTCATCTGCCCCTTTGCTGCTGATCCATACAGAATGATGAATTTCACCTTTTCAAATCCCTCTACATTCTTAATTTTCTCAATTGCCTTCCCTATTTTTGTGTTCGTTATCGTGGTCTTTGCATCCATCTTTCCTATCATCCCTCACCTAATATATCTCAAAAACATCCTTGCTGAGTGCATCAATCTCTTCGCCTCCTTTTGTGGCTTGCATTAGTATTAAGCTCCTCTTTTGGTTTTTCATGTTCCAGCTTGATAAACCTCTTAGCAGCAATTACAGTGAGCCCCACTAAGTTTCCTTCTTCATCGTAGTTTCTGACTATTCCATCCTCATCCTCTTCATGCTCAACAGCATTTGGAGGATATACAAAGTTTATATAAAGCACATCAGCCTCTTCATCGTAATCAACCCAAATTCTTTTGTATGGAGATTTTAGTACATGCGGAACTATTTTCAGGATTTCTACTTCTTCCATATAACACTCCTCCTCACAATCTTATCTATTTTTGATGTTTTGTATGCTGTGATGATAAACCCATCATCTTTAAACTCCTTGTAAGCTACCATCAAATACTTTGCCCCCAAGTGAGTCTGCTTAAAGAACTTCACAGCCCTGAGCTCATCGCTTACACCCTTCAAAATCATGTCTGGATTTTCTACGGTTTCAATAAGTTTATCCAGATTGTCCTTCATATCCGTATGGGAAGTCAGTATATGTCTCCATCTCTCATCTGTTAGCCTTATGGGCACGCCGTTTATCGACCTGATAACAGTAATCACGTTCTCCCCTTTATGTACCGCATGAACATCTTCGCCGAATGGTACAGCCTCTTCGCCTCCTCAATTCCCCGCCTTCTAAAGACTTGCTTCAAAGCCACGGGAACGTAACCTAAAGATAGGTAGTACTCCCTCAAAATGCTGTCGACCTTCTGCACTATCTCCTCAGCGGTGAGCCACGGGTAGGAGATAATCGCCTTCTGATGCCCCTGCCCATCTAAGTATTCATTTGGATCGTTTATAAGCAGATACCCGTTTTCTTCACACCACTTATAAAACTCAGTTCCAGGGAATGGTGAAGCAACCGAGACCTGCAGAATGTCCGGCTTTGTTTCCTTTATCAGCTTTCTCGTGAGTTCTATCGTTTCTTTCGTCTCTCCAGGCAAGCCGATGATAAAATCTCCATGCACCAATAATCCCGCCCTTCTCGCATCCTTCGCAAACCTTCTTATCTGCTCTACTGTGATACCCTTCTTTATGTTTCTCAATATTTCATCACTTCCGGATTCGTATCCGACGATTAACAAACGGCAGTTTGCCCTCCTCATTTCTTTCATTGTCTCATAATCCAGGTCAGCTCTGGCATTGCATGCCCATGTTATATCCAAACCTCTTTTTCTGTATTCTCTGCAAAACTCCAGAACCCTTTTCTTGTTTATGGTAAATGTATCATCTTCAAAAAAGACTTCTTTTACCTCTGGCAAATTCTCCTGTATCCACTCCAGTTCATCTAAAACATTGGAAATACTCCTGACCCTGTATTTCCTCCCCATCAGTGTTTGAGTCCATGAGCAGAAAGTGCAGAGATAAGGACAGCCTCTTCCGGTGAATATCTGAACTTCTGGATAGAACGATGAACTAAGATAATAATCCCTGATGTTGAGGTGTTTTTTATAAACTTTTGACACAAACGGAATTCTATCCAAATCCTCAGAAGTTGTGAATTCTCTATTTGGATTATGGATTATTTTGCCGTTCTCTTTATATGATATTCCCTTGATGTCCTTGAAATCCCTATTTTCTTCAAGAGCTTTTGCTATATCCCTTACGGTGAAATCATATTCCCATCTTGCCACAATATCTATTCCATCGCTACTCAAAATCTCATCAGGAAATTGAGATGCTGGCGGACCGACAAGAACGATTTTAGCCTCACAATTCCTTTTTATCTCTTCTGCAACTTCTATATCGTTCTTTAAACTTGGAAAACTACTGTCCATGACAATTAAATCAGGCTTAAATCTTTTAACATCCTCTATAACATCTCCCCTGCTCCAGTTCCACGCCGGTGCATCCACAAGCCTTGTTTCATACTCTTGTTCAACAACCGCAGTGGCATAGGATAACCAAATAGGATAATACAACGTGCCTGCCCTTCCTGTATCCTGCCACCGCATTCCTCTTCCAAAATGAGGTATGTAGGGTGGATTTAGCATGTAAACTTTCATCCTTTCACCCTCTTAGTTATTCCTCTAAACATCCCAAGCCCGTAACCCCAGAACCAGATGACGATCAATCCATAGTAATTAAGAACATTTTTCATATTCTTTTTCTTTCTTGCAAGATAAAGGCTCATTACTCCTATTCCTACTCCACCTCCAACTAAGATGGAAAATGCGATGAGAGGAAATAGCGGATTTACAGCAGATAAGCCAAAAAGTAAAAAGAGCAAAGAGATTAGTGCCGGAGGGGTATAGTGATACCACTTTCCCATATCTCGATGCAATTTTATCGCCTGCATCCTTCCTAATCCGTAATTCCATGCCATCTTTGCGAATTTCTTCCAGGTGGGTCTGCGGTAATGCAGAACTTTTGCATGTGGCGTAAACAATATCTTATATCCCTTTTCTCTTATTCTGTAATCAAGCTCTTCATCATCACAGGTAATTAATTTGGGATTAAAACCACCAACTTCCTGAAAAATGCTTTTTCTATAAGCGCTGTTACAGGTCGGATTATGGTATATCTCCATAACTTTATCAGCATAGAATCCATATCTCGGTCCTGGATTGCTCAAAAACTTTAAAACATCTCCTACACATTTCGCAAATTCAGTATCATCCTCTGGTGTAATGTTTGGTCCGCCAACGGAAGCAATCTCCTCATCTTTGAATTCCTTAATAAGATTCTTTAGCCAGTTCTTATCAACAACGCAATCAGAATCCGTAAAAACGATGTATTCCCCCTCCGCAATCTTTGCTCCTATATTCCTCGCCCCTCCTATTGTTCCTGTATTTTCATACACAACCTTGCATCCGTATTTCTTCGCTATTTCAACGGTATTATCGGTAGAATGACCATCCACGATGATTACTTCGTATTTGTCCTTTGGATAGTCCAGATTCTGAATTGACGCAAGACATTTCTCAAGTATATCTCCGGTGTTCTTTGTTGGAATGATAATTGAAACTTTAAGCATCATCTCCCTTCAGCTTAGTTAAAGTCCCCATATCACTTTTTTGGTGGGTTAACGTTAATTGTAGGTCTTGTAGGGCATAACCTCTATGGATCAGGTGTTTCCTTCTGGCTTGCTATAATAAGGTGCCTCTGGGTTTATCAGGACCTCTTTCGCTCCACATGTTTCTCTTCTATCTGGACTCAACTGTTTTGTGCTTTAAATATTCTTTCGTTTTCTCAAGGAATACCTCAGCCTCGTTTACTATATCTTCAGCTTCTTCCCTGGTTGGCATTTCTATGACTTCATAATCTCCCTTCTGCCTCTCTCTGAATGCTTTAATGAAAGCTCTGTGCAACTCTTTCGAAAACAACCCCTTCTTCACAAATTCCTTACCAAAACTTGCTATAACAGCAGAATGCTTTGAAAACCTTAAGTCCTTCGTTAGGAGCAGAGCTTCAGCACAGTAAAACATGGCATAGTAAGCTCTTGAGACTGAAAAATCATAATCCCCTGAACTTAGCAGACTCCTTGCAATCCTTACACTCCTCTCTGCTTTTATTATTAAAGCCTCTATTTCTTTTTCATATTTCATATCTTTATCCCTTCTCCTTTAACATTCAAAAGAAACGGAGTGTTGTACTCCTCAAATATTCTCAAAGGATAAATTATGCACGAAATCACGATATTGTATCTCAAAGAATATTCCGCAACAAGGTCATCTATCCTCTCGTTCTCTTCTCTACTCAACCTGCCCTTAACAAGGATCAAAACATCCACATCCGAAAATTCAGAAAAATCTCCCCTTGAATAAGAGCCATATAACAGCATATCAACGAATGTATCTCCCAAAACGTCCGAAACTTCAGCTCTGAACCTCCTCAAAATATCCAGAATCTTCCCACCTTCATTCGTTCTATCCACAACCCTCACCTCTTCCAGATAATACATTCTCAAAACTAAAACTGTTATTTACCAATCTGAGATTCATCGTTCCCGCCGCGGGCTATTACTACCTCTGACATAATCTATATGAAAATAACTTCCACATCGGTTACTCTACCAAAATCTCTATCCATTGTGACTATTTTCAGTCCGTAATGTTTTGCTACAGCGTATTGGTAAGCATCATCAAAATCAAGATTCAGATTTTTTCGTGCAAATACGACTTCACTATACCTTTCCACAGGGAGTGAAAGAACTTCAGAATTGGTCACGACATCCTCAACAAATTCCTCAAAAACGTCTTCTTTGCCATATCTGAAAAGAATTACTCCTATTGAGTGTAGAGTAAAATCGGTTATTGCAAAATCACCAACGTTATCTTCCAGAAACTTCTTACATTCTTCTTTCTTGTCTTGTCCCAGTAGGATTTCCAAGAATATGTTCGTGTCCACAAGGAACGTTATCGCCACCCCAGCGATTTATGCTGTAATTCAACTGACGTAAATTCCTTAGCCACTTCGGATAAAGCATTTTCCCATCTGAATTTGAGTTTTCGCTCCTTTTTCCTCTTGTATTTCTCCAGAAGGAATTCAACATAATCTAAAACCTCTTTTTTCAAGTTCTCCGGAAGTTCTCTAATTTTTAATTCAATTTCTCTTTCATACATTATTTCCACCCTCTCCTTAATTTCATACGAACAAACTTAATTCTTTCCACTCCGATTTTCCTTTTCTTCAAGAGGAATGCCTTCGCTATTAAACCCACAACTTTCATACGTCCTCATTATTCTTCTCACCTTCCCACTTCAATCCAAACAGATGAACCTCAATCTCATAACCTTCCCCGCTCCACCTTTCATCCAAGGATAAACCGCATCGTAGACGAAGGCGATTTTCATACCCTTTATTGCGCTTCCATAATCCCTTTTATCGGTTTCTGCTCAAGAATTGGCTGTAAAAAGCGTAGAATTGCTTTTGAAGCATCC
>Ga0190363_1000725_pt1 | contig 19684 bp, 18 predicted proteins | sample 48721867_MG_FD_161272 | JGI IMG/M metagenome (GOLD analysis project Ga0190363, IMG submission 161272) | Hydrothermal vent microbial mat bacterial communities from Southern Trench, Guaymas Basin, Mexico - 4872-18-6-7_MG | ecosystem: Environmental > Aquatic > Marine > Hydrothermal vents >... | reverse complement strand
AAAAAATGAATAGGAATTTTATTTTGAGCCAAAAAATTTAAAAGTTTAGTGTTTAAATCTATCTCTCCAAAAATAAAAATTGCTTCTATTTCTTTTATAGGAAGAGGTTTTTTGATAATTTTATTTGTTTCTTTTTCTTTACCAATAAAATAAAGAGTGTTTTTCTCTCTTTTTAATCTTCCTGTTGAAAGAAGATAATAATTCTTTGACATTTTTAACAAAAACAAAAATTAAAATAAGCGCAAGTTTTGCAAAAATTTTTTTTAATTGGCAAAGGAGGCGTTGGATTTTCTAAAAGTTTTTCAATTTCTTTTAAAATATTTTCAATTTCTTTTTCTTTCTCTTGTGTTAATTCTACCTTTTCTATTCTTTTTGAAAGAGGATAATTTATTACTCCCTTGGCTGTTATTCCTTTTTGTTTTAAGTAATAAAGATAATAAAGTAATTGATAAAAGTGGGCTTTAGCTAATTTGCGCGACTTTTTTATTTCATGAATTTCCAAACTCCGTCTTAAAAAATCAATTTTAATTCTATTGTCAATTATTAATTCCTTTAAATCTCTTTGATAACTTTCTTGGTGAAGCAAACTTCCCCAATATACTAAATCAGAAGTATGCTCCATTGAAATAAACTTTGAAAAAAACCAAAGTTTTCTCTTGCAAATAAAAAAATAATTAACCTGGGCACCCGTAAAAATTAATTTACTAAATAAAAATTTCATCTTAAATTAAGTTAAATAATATTTTCTTCTTCTAACATTTTAATTTCTTTCAAATCTAAATCTAAAATTTTGTCTATTCCATACTTTTGCAAATCATCTAATTTCTCTTTTATGTTTAATACAAAAAATCCTTTAAAAGTATTTCTCTTTATTATTTCAAATCTTTCTCTAAAATTTTCTATCCCAAAAAATGGAAGGTTAAAAGAGTAATTGTACAAAGTTTCTAATATCTTCCATTTATTTAAATTGTTTTTCAAGCTCTCGTTTTTTATTTTCTCTCTTATTTTGTTAATTAAATCTTCAAATGAAATCTCCCAATTCTTTTTGTCTTTTAATGCTTCGCACAGGGCTTCATATAATTCATCTTCCTGATTGGGTAAATTAGGAATAAAAACCTGAATTCCGGCTATGTTCCTGAAAATTCTTTGAGCTTCATTTTTCTTTTCTGCCGACCAATACTTTAACCATTCAAGAGTTTCGTTGATTTTGTTTTCGTAAAATTGTTTGAGAGTTTGATTGCTTTCCACCGGTTTTTCAAATACATTATCTATCAACTTTTTCTCTTCTTCGTAATTAAGCGGATTAGAATTTTGTATCTCTTTAAGCACTTCTATTGTTTTTTCCAAAATCTCTTTGGGATAGTAAATCGCTAAAGTTCCTTTATCTATTCCGGTAAAGATATAAATGTTAGGTTTATTTCCTGGATAATGCTCATTTGGTTTTTTGTTTCTCCAAATTCGTCCCCATCTTTGAATTTGGCTATCAATAGGAGAAATTTCAGTGATTAATATATCAAAATCAACATCAACAGAAGCTTCTACTATTTGAGTTGCAACTAAAATTAAGCCTTTTTCTTCATTCATTAACTTCTCTTTGATTTTTTCTATTCTTTCATCTTTTTCTTTTTCTATTAATCTTGAATGAAGCAGATAAAGATTTTCTTTTTTTATTCCCAATTTTTGAGAGATATTTTCAAGTTCTTGATACAATTTTATTGCTTTTCCTACATTATTAACAATCACCATTATATTTTTGTCTTTGTGATCTTTAATTATTTTCTTTATTTGGTGAAACGTCTTCTCCTTTAGCACCAAATTGTATTCTTTCTCTGTTTTTGAGTGATATTCAAATACAGGTCCATCAATTAATTTTATTCTATGTCTTTTTAAATTATAGTTCTTTATCAATTCCTTTGTTTTATCCGGTTCTTTTTCTAAATCACAAATTTCAAATCCATTCTTTTCATTTATAAATTGTTTAAAATATGGTGGGAAAGTAGCGGTAATAACTAAAACATTTCCTTTCAATTCTTTGATAATTTCAAGTGTTTTTATAATAATTGCCACCATTTCTGGATTATAAGCTTGAATTTCATCAATTACAATGGAGGAGGCAGGATATACTGAAACTAACTTATCAAAACCATAATATTTTAATGAAGAAAGAAAAACTTGATCAGGAGTTGTTAACAAAAGAGGAAAAGAAAATAGTCTGGCAGAGATCATTTTATCGCTTACTTCTAAATCACTTCCTTCTTTTTCTTCTTTTAGATGTTCAATAAACGAGGTTGAATGGAGAATACCAACAAAATTTTTCTCAAAATATCCTTTGTTTTCTTTTTCATCTTTTCTAAATCTCCAAAACAAGTCATTTAATGCAACTCTTAATGGTAAAGTATAAATCAATTTTCTACCGGTTCTTTTTGCCCACAATAAAGCAAATTCTGTTTTTCCTGATCCTGTAGGAGCTACTAACACAAAATTGTGATTTTTAGTTTTCTTTAATATTTCTTGTTGCCATAAATCTTCTTTACCTGTTAATTCTTTGACAGCACTTTTTATTTCGTCTTCTAAATTTTTAAAGATTTCGTTAATATTTGTTGTTTCTTCTATATTAACTCCTCCACTTCCGGCATAATCGCACCTTCTTAAAACTCCTAAAAAAACAAAAAAATCAAGCCAATTTTTACTTAATCTATCACCATTGTTTTCGTCTTTATCAGGAATCTCATAAAACTTTATTTGTGTTGATAAACCATAACCACCTTCTAAAGCTTTTTTTAAATTTTCCAATTTTCCTAAATTTATTTTTGCTTTTAAATCACTTAAGATTTCTCTGATAAAATTTTCATCTTCATTGTTAAAACTTTCTATCAGTGAATCTATCATTGTTTCAAGTAATTTTTTAATTTCTTCTTTTTTCTCTAAAAGAAATTTAATATATTTTTCAAGGTCAGGATAATCATCAAAGATGCATCTTATATTTAATTCTTTATTTACATAGAAGTCGTTATAGTGATGAAAAAGAATGGCTGTTCTGATTTGTTGTGCATCTTCATCTTCTGGATTATCAAGAAAAATATAAGAATAAAGAGTAGAAATAACTTCATGGCGTTTTATATCTATCGTTTTGTAATAATATTTTTCTTTTTTATTCTTTTCATTCTCATTTGTTTTTTTCTCAAAAAATTTCTCTATCTCTTTCCATTGAGAATCAGATTCTCTTTCTTCTTTACTAAAAACTTTCTTTTGAAAACCATAATTTATCTTTCCTAAATCATGCAAAAATAAAGCGACAGCCAAGTTTTTAAAAAAGGTTTCATCAAACCGAGAATATTCAATAGCATTTTTGTTTTTATCAACAAACTTTTTAAAATCCCTTGCTCTTTCCAAAGTTTCTTTTATATGATCAATCAACAAAAAACTTTTACCCTTATTTTTTGATTTTGCTCTTAAGATATTAACTAATTCCATCATAGCCATCCAAAATCTTTTATGATATTAAATTTAAGTTTGTCGGTGATTTCAAATCTTTCTATTTCTATTTTGTCTTTCAAAAGAATAGTATAATCAAAACCAGTATAAATTACCGTTGCGAAATCAACCTCTCTTTCTGTGTTTTTTGTGATTTCAGATTTATGTTTTACAAATGTGTCTCCATTCTTAAATAAAACTTTTGTTGGAATGGAATATACAGGAAATTTTTGTTGCTTGATCGGGAATTCTTTACCCTTTTCTTTTTTGGGTTTCAAAGAAATATATGTTGGAAACTTTAGTTTAATGTCTCCTTTTACAGAAATATCTTTTTCTTTGGGTTCTATAAACTCAACTTTTCTTATAAAAACGACATCCTCACTCCTTCCAAGATATAAAATTTTTTTCAAATTTTGTAAATTCTTCTTTATTTCTTCAAGAAGATTTTCATCTCCTCTTATAAAAACATAAAGATGACCATTAAAAAGTTCTTGCTGATGAATTGGAGTTCTTTGAGCTGTTAACCCTTCAGAATATAATGGAAGCCAATTGTTTTTCTTTTTTGTATCGGGATTATTAATCCATATTCCTTCTTCGCTGAAAGCCAATTCTCCTTTTATCAATTGTTGATAATTCCAGTAGACACTTTCAAAACCTCCATGAATGCTGATTTTTAATTCCCACCATCTATTTCTTCTTTCCTTTTCTCCTTTTTCATTTTCTATTTCGTATTCTTCCTTCTTTCCGTACCAATCCCCAACAGCATTTTGCAACATTCCAATTATTGTAGATTTTGGAGGCAAAGGATAAGTTTGAGCATAATAAAAAGTAAAAGGGTTTCTATATTGAGCAAAAGGCTGAAATAATTCTAAAAGAAGTGTCTTTTTTGTCATTTGGTTGTTTTTTAGTAGTTTATTGAACTTTTCACTCAGAAGTTTTTTTAATTTCTAAAAATTTTTTAACTTCTGAAACAATTTCGTCTTTATTAGCTATTCTGTTTTTAGGTGTGGGAATAACTTTACATAAATTTTCTCTAAAAAACACTTTTACACCATCATTATTAAGGTCCAAAAAGAAAGTTGGGATTAAATCATCTTTAATGTGATGTTCTATTATTTCTTTGTCTCCTTTTATTTTTCTTGTAATTTCTACTCTGTAACAAGTTTCTTTCTCTAATCTTATTTTATCGAGGTAAGATTCATATTTTCCATTTTCATATAAACCTAAAATGACAACCCATGGAGACAAATCTTCTCTTCTTCCTTTAATATCTCTTTTAAGATTTAGAATTGTTTCAATAAGAGACACGATGCGTTCATTTGTAGTTTCTGAATTGATTTTTATCTCTCCTATGTCTTCTTTACCATGTTCATCTTTTAAAAACTTACCCACTCTTTCAACATCTATTGTAATATTGTAGACATAAAAATCTGCTTTCTCTTCTGTAGTAACTGGATTACTTCCTTCTCCTCCTGCTCTTTTCATCATATCTAAATTTGCCATAGTATGAGAATCTAAAGTATAAGGAGTTAAAGAAATAGCGTGAGAAATTTTCACTGGAGAAGTTCTCGTCAATGCAGCTTGTTCGCTTCCTTTTTTTGCCACCATAAAACCAAATAAATCAAATTCAGGATAATTTTTAAATACATTGTGTAAAAAATCTTTTTTAATTTCCTTTAATCTAACTACTTCTCCTTTTTCTGCTTCCAAAACATCACTTCCAGCAAGCTTCCAGATTTGAGGAAATAAGTGATTTGCCCAATGTAATATACTATATCTCAACGCGTACCTACTTACCAATATATATTGCCTTCCATCCCATTTAGTAATCTTTTTTAGTGGTTGATAATTAGCTCCCCCACCCCAATCATAATTCAAAGAACTTCCATAAAAAACAATATCCATTACAATAAATTTTCTTTTTGAGTTTTTAGTTTCTTCGGGCATAGTTTTTATAAATTTTTTATTCTTTTTGTTGACCTTTGTTATATGTGCTCATAATCCCAATGATTATAGAATAGGCGAAGTTTACAAAAGCTTCTTGAGGTAAAATGTCATAGTTTTGATCAAGTTTTTCCCATAATTCTTTAAAATTTCTCTCTTTTGGTTTGTTGATCGCTTTTAAGAGTAAATAAAAAAATCTATTTTGATCTTTATTTTTTGTGGCTTCCAATAAATCATAAACTAACTTCTGCTTATAGCTATCCGATTCATTTTCAAAGCTTTCCTTTGCAGTGTCTTTTAAACCTGAAAGGTTTAATTCTTTTTCCCATTTTCCAAATTTAAATATCCAAAATGCTTTTTTATCTTCTGGCATAATTATTAATTTTTACTCACCATACCTGCTATTAAAAATAAAGCATGCCTTTGCCATATTTTATCATTATTTACTATTTTTTCAAATATCAAATCTAAAAATTCTGGATTTATGTTTTCTTTAGAAGAATTAACCGCTTTCAATAAAATATTAAGAAATCTCGCTTTATCATTTCCATATAAAGAATCTAATAGCAAATAACCTAATCTTTTTCTTGTATCATCATCGGGAATTAATCTTTTTGTTTCGCTAATTGAATGGTAATAAAGCTTGCGAAATTCCATTTTTACTTTTTTAAGTATTTCTCTGTAGTTAGCTTCAAAGAAGTTTTTAGAAAATAAAGTTTCTTTCTTTTTTCCTTTCTCTTTGAATTCTGAAATTACAGCATCTATCAGCAAAGCATAGAAAATTGAATAGTTAATTTGTTGAATATCTCCTGTTAACTTTAGTTTTACATGCTGAAGAGCTAACGGATAAAGAGGTTTGCCTTTTATAAATTCTTCAAGGAGCCAACAATTTTTTTCTCCTCTAAAGTTTTTTCCTTGAATTTGTAAGCTTGTATTAAGAATTTCTCTTAAATAATCATCTAAAAGGACTGAGGCTTGAAGTTTTGGGATGCCAATATATTCTACATTAACCAATTTTTGATTTTCTATTCCTTCGTATTCTACAATGTACATATTTTCCAAAGAAAAGTAAGATTTATTTTCTACAAGTTCATCTAAAATTGCAGAAAATGTTAAGCGAAATAATGATTGTCGAGTTGATTTTCTTGTTACTATTTCTTTTTTAATTTTTAACCTCTTGTTCACTCTATAACAAAATTTAAGATTATTTGTGTAAAATAAAATATTTTTTCTTATATCTCCTTCGTAATAAAAATCAAATGCTTGCTCAAAACATAACAAAAAAATATATAAAGGCGAAGTTATATCTAATGTTTCTTCAATTTGTGGAATTTTTAATGGTTTTGTATAGCTGATATTTGGAAATTCTATAGGGGAATGTAAAAAGGGGTTGATAGTAGAATCAGGATATATTTCATAAGTTAACCCTTCTCTAGCTTTTTTAGATTTTGGATTTATTTTCTCAATCAATTTTGATAATTTCTTATATTCCTTTTGGCACAAAAATAATAAATATTTATAAGCTAGGATTGGATTTTTTCTTACTTCTTTAGAATTAAATAGATAAAAATTCCTTGCAATTGCTGGAAGTTTTAATTCAAGATTTGGAAATAAAGACTTCAAAGTTTTTTCATTAATAGTTTTTACTCGGTAAACTTGGTTTGCAAATTTTATTTTTATTTCATTAAGCCGTTTTCTGATGTCCTCAATTTCTCTAAATTTATTTTCTTTTTTTTCCTCAAGCAGTTTTAATTTCTTTTCAGCTTTTTTAAGTTTCTTTCTGATTTTTTCTTTTTCATTAACAGAATCTGGAACGTTAGCGTTTAACTTTTTTATTTCATTTTTAACTTCAGCAATTTTCTGATTAATTCCATTTTGTCCAAAAATTTCTTTTCTTAAGCTTTGGATTTCATCATAAAATATCCTAATCTTAGAATGATAAAATAAATAGCCTAATGGGAAATATTTATAATAAACTTGATTTTTATTTTCTTCTGTTTTCTTATTTAAACAATCTAAAAAGTCAAATTTCCATTCTGAGTTATTAAGATTTTTTTCTTTCCACTCTTTTTTCCAAATTTCTCCATAAACTTCCTCCATTAAATTCACAAAGCCTAAAATTCCGGCATCAATAAACCAATTTCCGGTGAATTCAAGGTTTGATTTGTTTGAATCTTTCAACATAAAAAATTAGATAAAAATTTAAAAATCTTTCTTATTTCATTTTAACTCTTTTTCTCTAAATTCACAAAGCCAAAGCCCATTGAGTTTTTTTCGCCAAAGCCACAATCTATGGCAAATTTTAAAATATCTTTTGTTTTTTTATCTATTGCTTCAAAGCGAAATTCCCACAAAGAACCAATATAAATTACTTTGTTTTTATGAATTTTTAAGGGTAAAGCTACAGATTTTTTAAAAAGAATTTTTTGGAAAATAGGAAATTCTTCTATCTTTTTTTGGTGAAACATTTTATATTTTTTAAAAATATTTGCTTCTAACTGATTTAAAAAAATTTCAATTGGATATTCTGGTCTCCAATAGAAACAAGGAAATTTTGAGAAAATTTTATATTCTTTAAACTTATTTTTTGGCACTCTAATAATAATTGGAGAAAGGGTAATAATTTTTAAAGGAGGTTTGATTTTTAAATCAAAAAATTTCAAATTTGAAATTTCATAAAGATTTTCTCCTATTTTGATTTTTTCTTTTTTTAAAATTCTTTGGGCAACAATTTTTAAAAATTCTTTGCTTGGAGAACAAATAATAAATTTTTTTTGTCTTTTTCCGCCAAAGAGATTAGAAAAGCAAAAAAATTTATAACTTTTTTTATTATGTAAAGGAAAAAGCTTTGTATCTTTAAAAAGAGAATAAAAAAATCCTTGTAATTTAACATTTAATGGAGAGTTTTCTTTTTCTTTTAAAACCTTAAATTTTATTAAAAGACGCATTAGATTTATTTTACTCAAATCTCCTTAAGGCGACAACTGGTTTTAGATTGGCAGCGGATTTGGCTGGAAAAAAGCCAGAAAGAATTCCGATAAGGAAAGAAAACAAAAAGCAAAAAATAAACAATTGAGGAGTCAAAAGGGCTTTAAAATAAAAAAGAGGATGGAATTGACCATAAATTTCTACAAATTTAGCAAATAAAAATCCTAAAACCATTCCCCCCAAACCTCCACTAAGTCCCATAATTCCAGATTCAATTAAAAAAATCATTAAAATATCTGAATTTTTAGCCCCAACAGCTTTCATAATTCCAATTTCTCTGGTTCTTTCTCTTACTGCGGTAAACATTGTATTCATTATTCCAATTCCTCCAACTAAAATAGCAATAGAGGCAAAAGCAAATACAATAATTTGAATAATGGTTAAGATATTGCCTGCTATTGAACTTGCTTTTTCATTTGTTAAAACTGAAAAAGACAATTCTTCTTTTCCTTTTTTTCTTTTTTGAATTTTTTCAAGCTCTCTTTTAATATTTTCTGCTACTCTTTCTGAAGAGAAATTTTCTTTTACTTTTACTAAAACAAAATTTGCTCCTTTTCTCTTACCTGTAATCTCCCGAAAATCTTTTAAATCCAAACCTACCATTAAATCGTCTTGTTTTGAACCTAAAGATTTTAAAATTCCTTTGACTAAAAATTTTCTTCCTTTGATATAAAAATAATGACCAGGCTTTAAACCAGGAAAAATTTCTTTTGGCACCAGACTTCCAACAATTACTTCTCTTTTGCCAGCAATTGGCCAATCGCCTTCTTTTAAAGACCAACCTAAATCTTTTTTAAATAAATTTTGGGCTTCTTTTCGTGGATAGCCATAAAGTAAAACGATTTTTCTTTTCTTTCCGTATCTTACTACTTCTCCTTTCCAAACCATTGGAATTACTATTTCTACTCCTTTTACCCTTTCAATTGTCTTTATTTGCTCTTCTGTTATCTCTAAATTGCCAAACAAAAGGGCTTGAATATTTGTTAATTCTCCAGGAAAAACCATAATAACTTTTCCTCCCATCATTCTCAATTGTTGCAAAATTGTACTCTTTAATCCCTCACTTAAAGATAAAATAGAAACAATTAAAAAAACTCCAAGAATAATTCCTAAAGTAGTTAACCAACTTCTTAAAGATCTAATTTTTAAATTTTTCCAAGCTAAATTAAAATATTCTCCTATTTTGTCCATATTAGTTTTCTGTCTTTAGTTTTCCATCTCTTATATAAATTATTTTTTGAGCATAACCTGCAATTTGGGGATCGTGGGTAACTAAAACAATGGTTTTTCTTTCTCTTTGGTGAAATTGAGTTAAAATTTCCATTATCTTTTTTCCTGTCAAGCTATCTAAATTTCCAGTGGGTTCATCTGCAATTAAAATTTCGGGATCATTAGCTAAAGCCCGAGCAATAGCCACTCTTTGTCTTTCTCCGCCTGACAATTCTAAAATTTTGCGAGAAATTTTATCTTTTAATTGGACTGCTTCTAAAAGCTCTCTTGCTCTTTTTATTCTCTCTTTTTTAGGAACTCCCTGAAAAATCATTGGCAAGCTTACATTTTCTAAAGCAGTAAAATTGGGGAAAAGATTAAATTCTTGAAAAACAAAACCAATCGTTTTTCCTCTCAAAAGTGCTAATTCATTTTCAGAAAGTTGAGAAATATCTTTTCCTTTAAGAAAAATTTTTCCTTTTGTTGGAAAATCTAAACAACCAATTAAATTTAAAAGAGTAGATTTTCCAGAGCCAGAAGGACCCATAAAGCATAAAAACTCTCCTGGCATTATTTCTAAATTTATTCCTTTTAAAGCTTCGACCTGAGTCTTACCTAAAGGATAAATTTTCCAGACATTTTCTAATTTTAAAATTGGACTAATCATTCTAAAATTACTTTTTCGCCTTCTTTAAGTCCAGAAATTATTTCAGTGAAATTTTCTCCTTCCAAACCAGTTTTTATTTTTCTTTTTTCAATTTTTCCGTTTTCAAAAACCTCCACAAAAGCTTCACCTTTTTCTTTGAAAATAGCTTCATTGGGAACTATTAAAACATTTTCTTTTTTTGCGGTTTCAATTGTAATATCAGCTGTCATTCCTTCTTTAATTTCGTTTGGAATTTCTCCTAAAAAAGCAATTTTAATTTCATAATAGGTAACATCGTCAATTATCTTTGGGGTGTCATCTATAAAAATTACTTTTCCTTTAAAAGTCTTTTGAGGAAAAGCAGGAAGATTAATTTTTACCAAAGAGCCAATTTTTATTTGGGGCACATCTTCTTCATAAATATCTACGCAAACTTGAACTAAAGACGAAGAAATCAAGGTTAAAACCTTATCTCTTGGAGAAGAAATTAATTCTCCTTCTTTTTTATAAATTTTTTCAATTTGTCCTGAAACAGGACTTTTTAAAAAGCTTTCTTGAATTTCAAATTCTAACTTTTCCAATTGAGAATCAATATTTTCAATTTGGGCTTTTATCAATTTTATATCTTCTTTTCTGGGTTTAGCTAAAAGTAAATTTAATTCTTTTTTTGCCAATTTTAAATTTTCTTTTGCCAAATCAACATTTCCCTCAGCTTTTTCAATATTTATTTTATTGGCTAATTTTACGCTTGAAATAGTTTTTTGCATTTTTATTGTTTGGTTTAGCACTTCATTAATAGCTGATTTTTTACTATCTAAAAGGTCTTTTTCTGATTGAGGGATTTTTTTTACTATAACAGGACTTTCTGAAATTTCTCTTATTGTATAAAGACAGTCACAAATTATTTTTAAATCCTCTTTAACTTGAAAAAGAATTTGTTCTATTTTTTCTTTGTCTTTTTCTGCTTTTTCTTTTTGGACTTTTATATTTTCTATTTTCTTTTTTATAGTGGCTAAAGCATCTCTAACTTTAATACTTTCTTGATCGTAAAGAGTAAAATAGTTTTTTTGATAATTTTCAACAAAATTTTTAGTGTCATAACTTGTAAGATAAGCCGTATTTAAAAGAGTTAAAGCGTCAGCAAAAACATTAGAAAGATCTTCTTTTGCTTTCAATTTTGTATTTTCTAAAAATACTTCAGCATTTTTTAAAGCAACCTCTGCTTTTTCTACATTGGCTTTTGCTCTTTCTATTTCTTCCTTTGTGGGGCCTGCTAACAATTTTTCTAATTTTGATTGCCAAACTAACTTTTGAGCTTTCAGACTTTCTTTTTCAATTTCCAATTCTCTGGTTTCTAACTTTGCTAAAAGTTGTCCTTTTTTTACTTTTTCGTTTTCTTTTACATATATTTTTTCAATTTTTCCTATTCTTTTGAAAGAAAGAGAAAATTTATCCCCTATTTTTATTTGACCAGTTTCTGAAATTTCTTTTGAAACCTCTCCTCTTTGGACAATAAATAAATTTTTGTTTTCTTTTTTGTTTAAAAAGCCAAAGTAATAAACACCAAAAATTATTATTCCCAAGATAAAAATGGTAAAAATTATTTTTTTCATAAATTTTTATAAATAAAAAAGTTTAAAGCTAAAATTGTTTTGGCATCAATGATTTCTTTTTTCTTTATCATTTCTAAAACTTCCTTTTTGGAAAAAGATTTTACTTTTGTGATTTTTTCATCTTCTTTTAAATTTTGTTCTCCTTTTTCAAGATGAGAAGCTTTAAAAAGATATTGATATTCACTGCTATAACCCGGAGAAACAAAATATTCAGCCAATTTTTTTAATCTTTTTGGAAAATATCCAGTTTCTTCTTTTAATTCTCTTTTGGCTGCCATTTCTGGAGTTTCATTATTTTCTATTTTGCCAGCAGGAATTTCCCACAATTTTCTTTTTGTTGCCGTTCTGTATTGTTTAATCAAAATTACTTTATCTTTATCAATTAAGGGCAAAATGGCGACACTTTTTGGATAAAAAACAATTTCTCTTTCAATTCCTTTTTCTTTTATTATTCCTACTTTTAATAATTTTCCTTGAAAAATAATTTTTTTCATAAAAATTTTTTTAAAATAAAACAGCAATTATTTGGCTTGCTATTTTTTCAGAGTCAATTTTTTTATTAAAAAACGAATACTCCAAAATTGTGCCATCTAACATTGCAACTAAAAGAGAAGCTAAGGTTTTTGTATCTAATTTTTCTTTTAATTTCTTTTTGGTAATTTTACTCTCAATTAATGATTGAACCAAATCAATTGTCTTTTTTCTTAATTGAAAAATAAGGTCTACTATTTTTTTGTCAAAAATAGATAAATTTATCATTAAGATCTTGACAAGGTTTTTTTCTTTTGAGCCAAATTCTAAATATTTTTTAATAAGTTTAAATAATCTTTTTTTGAGAGTTTTCTCTTTTGAAGCTTCAAGAATTATTGAATGTAAATCATTAAAAACCCTTTCTAAAACTTTCAAATAAATTTCTGTTTTGTTTTTAAAATGATAATAAATTGCTGGCTTGGTAATATTCAATTTTTTAGCAATGTCTTCCATGGAAACTTCAAGATAGGAAAAATCAGAAAATAATTTCCTTGCGGTATCAAGAATATATTCCTTAGTGTCTTTAATTTGATTTTCAGATGGAAATGTCATAACAAAAAATTTACTTACCGGTTGGTAAGTATATCAAAAAAGAAAAAAATTGTCAAATTGAGAGTTTTTTGGTATAATGATACAAAAAATTTATGGATATTTTGGAAATAATTAAAAATAGAAGAAGCATAAGAAAATTTAAAGATAAAGAAATCCCAAAAGAGATTTTAGAAAAACTAATTTTAGCTTTAATTTGGGCACCATCTGCTGGAAATTTACAATGTAGAAAGTTTTATTTTGTTTTTAATAAAGAAATTAAAGAAAAATTAGCAAAAGCCTCTTTAGATCAAAGATTTATTGCCAAAGCTCCCCTGGTAGTAGTGGCTTGTGCTGATGAAGAAATTGAATGGAAATATGGCGAGAGAGGAAAAAATCTTTACTCAATCTGTGATGTGGCAATGAGTATTCAAAATATGATGCTTTTGGCTCAAAATGAAGGATTAGGAACTTGTCCAGTCGGAGCTTTTGAGGAAGATAAAATAAGAGAGATTTTAAATTTGCCTTCAAATTTAAGACCAATTCTTATTGTCCCGGTGGGTTATCCTGCCCAAAAGCCAACTCCTCCTCAAAGAATTTCAAAAGAAAAAGCAATTGAATTTATAAATTAGTTTTCCTCTTTCCAGCTTTCTAAATATTTTTTTTGTTGAGGAGTTAGTTTGTCAATTTCAATTCCCATTGCTTTTAATTTTAATTTAGCAACCTCATTATCAATTTCTTTTGGCACTTTATAAACCCTTGGTTTTAAATTTTTATTTTTTACCAACCACTCAACACTTAATGCTTGGAGAGAAAAACTCATATCCATCACTTCTGAAGGATGCCCCTGGGCTGCTCCCAAATTTACTAATCTTCCCTCACATAAAAGGTAGATTTTTTTGCCATTTTTCAATTGATATTCCATTAAATTCTCTCTTATTTGTCTCTTTTTTTGGGTTAAACTCTCTAAATCTTTTAAATTTATCTCAACATTAAAGTGTCCTGCATTAGCTAAGATTGCTTTTGATTTCATTTTTAAAAAATGGTCCTTTTTAATAATGTCTTTGTCTCCTGTAGCGGTTACAAAAATATCTCCAATCTCTGCTGCTTTTTTCATTGGTAAAACCAAAAATCCATCCATTACAGCCTCTAAAGCTTTTTGAGGATCAACTTCGGTAACAATCACATTAGCTCCCATACCTTTGGCTCTTAAAGCTATTCCCCTTCCTACCCAACCATAGCCAGAAACAACAAAATTTTTTCCTGCAAGCAAAACAGAGGTTGCTCTTAAAATTCCATCAATAGTTGATTGACCGGTTCCATAACGATTGTCAAATAAAAATTTAGAATAGGCATCATTTACTGCAATTATTGGATATTTTAAAACATTTTCTTTTTCCATTGCTTTAAATCTAATCACTCCAGTGGTTGTCTCTTCTGTCCCTCCAATAACATTTTTGAGAAGCTCTTTCTTTTTTGTGTGCAAAAAAACTGTTAAATCGCCACCGTCATCCATTGTTAATTGAGGAGCATTTTTTAAAACTTCATTCAAACACCAATAATATTGATTTTCACTTAACCCTCTCCAGCCAAAAACTTCAATTTTTTCTTTAACTAAAGCTGAAGCTATTTCATCTTTTGTAGATAAAGGATTTGAAGGGCAAAGAAAAATTTTTCCCCCTCCTGCTTTCAAGGTCTTCATTAATACTCCAGTTTCTTTGGTAATGTGAAGACAACAAGCAATTTTTAAATTTTTGAAAGGCTTTTCTTTCTCAAATCTTTTTTTAATTTCCATTAAAACGGGCATATTATTTTCAGCCCATTCAATTTCTAACTTTCCTTTTTGAGCTAATTTAATATCTTTTATTTTAGCCATAATGAACTTATTTTCTCATATTTTTTTATTTTTTGCAAATTAAAAATAAATACCAAAGCTTAATTAATTTGATAAAATAAAATTTAAAGAGTTTTTAAAAAACAAAATGAAAAAAATTAAAGCAATTTTGTTATTTTCTGGAGGTTTGGATTCAATTTTAGCAGGTGAGATTTTAAAAAGAGAAAAAATTGAATTAATGGCTTTAAATTTTGAAAGTGTCTTTTTTTGTTCAAAAAATGCTAAAAAATCTGCGAGAGAATTAAAAATTCCAATAAGAATTTTAGATATTACAAAAGATTTATTAAATCTTATTAAAAAGGGGCCAAAATATGGATTTGGATCTCAAATGAACCCTTGTATTGATTGTCATATTTTAATGTTAAAGAAAGCAAAAAAAATAATGAAAAAAGAAAAATTTGATTTTGTAGCTACAGGAGAGGTTTTAGGACAAAGACCTTTTTCTCAAAATAAAAAGGCATTAGAAATTATTGAAAAAGAAGCTGGTTTAAAAGGACTTTTATTAAGGCCTTTATCTGCAAAATTGTTAAAAAAGACTTTGCCTGAAAAAAGGGGATGGGTAAAAAGAGAAAATTTATTTAATATTTTTGGGCGTTCAAGAAAAAGACAAATTGAGTTGGCAAAAAAATTTAAAATAAAATGGTATCCCACACCAGCAGGAGGTTGTCTTTTAACAGATCCTCAATTTTCAGAAAGATTGAAAGGACTAATGAATTTGAAAAAAAATTTTGACATAAATGATATAGAGCTTTTAAAAGTTGGCAGGCATTTCATTTTTGACAAAGTAAAAATAGTTGTCGGGAGGAATGAAAAAGAAAACTTAAAAATAAAAAAGTTAGCAAAAAAATCTGATGTTTTAATTGAAATTAAAAATTATCCAGGACCTACCATTTTAATTAGAAATTATAAAAGAGGAAAAATTAAAAAAGAAATAATTGAAAAAGCAAAAGAATTTTCTCAAAAATATTCTAAAAAAGCAAAAAATAAAGAAAATTTAGAATTTAAAATTTTTTAGGATTTAAAATTCTATTTAGAGCAGATTGGGTTAGCAATTTTGCAGTCAAAATTGCATTTTTTAAAGCAAAAAGAGAGGGAGTAGGTTTTGAGTTTTGATAAAAACTTTTTACTTTTTTTTCTAAAGAATATAAATCTTTTAAGGCCTCTTTCAATTTTTCTTTTTCTCTTATTATTCCTACTTTTTCCCACAAAATTTTCCTTAAAGTTAAAAAATCTTTAAAAATTGATTTCTCATTTGGTCTTTGAGAACCCCCTTTTTCTATCTCGGGAATTTTAAAATTTAGAGAAAAATCTTTTCTTTTTTTAATATCTTCAATACATCTTTTCCCCCAAACTATTCCTTCCAATAAAGAAGTACTAGCTAATCTATTAGCTCCATGAATTCCGCTACAAGCTACTTCACCGATGGCATAAAGATTTTCTAAATTTGTCCTTCCATATTTATCTACTAAAATTCCTCCGCAAGTGTAGTGGGCACAAGGAAAAACAGGAAGGAGACCTTTTTTAATATCAATTCCATATTTTAAACATTCTCTCCATAAAAAGGGAAATCTTTTTTCAATTTTTATCCCCTTTTTTATTAGAGGTTTTAAATCTAAAAAAAATTTTTTTGATTTGCCTTCCATTATTTCTCGATACATTGCTTGACAAATTTCATCTCTCGGAGCCAAATCTCCCAAAGGGCTATATTTTTGCATAAATCTTTCTCCTTTCTCATTTAATAAAATAGCTCCTTCTCCTCTTACAGCTTCTGAGATCAAAGGAACTCTTTCTTTTAAAAAAGCTTCTTTTTTATAAAGAGAAGTTGGATGAAATTGAATAAATTCTAAATTTGAAATTTTAGCTCCTGCTCTAAAAGCCATAGCAATCCCATCTCCTTTTGCTCCTTCAAAATTTGTAGTATAAAGATATAACCAGCATAAACCTCCGCTGGCTAAAATAGTTTTTTTGCTCAAAATTGGAATAATTTTTAAAGTAAAATTGTCTATCACATAGGCTCCAAAAACAAAAGAAATCCCCTTTTTCTTTTTGGTGATTAAATCAAAAGCGTAATGATTAGTTAAAATTTTTACATTAGGATATTTTTTTATTTCTCTAACTAAGGCTTTTTCAATAAATTTTCCTGTTTCATCACCAACATGAATAATCCTTTTTAAAGAATGAGCCCCTTCTAAAGTCAAATGCAATTTCCCAAAATTGTCTCTATCAAAAGGAATTTTTAATTCATCTATTAAAAACTTTTTTACCAATTTTGGACCTTCTTTGGCTAAAATATTTATATTCTCTCTGTTGCCTATTTTCTTTCCTGCTTCAAAGATATCTTTTGCTAATTTTTGAGGAGAATCTCCTTTGGCTCGATAAATAATTCCTCCTTGAGCAAAATAAGTATTTGAGAGCTCAATTCGTGGAGCTTGGTTTAAAATTAGAATTTTTTTAAATTTATTTTTAACAGCAAAAATACCAGCTGTTAATCCTGCTACCCCGCTTCCAATTATTAAAATATCTGTTTTCAAAATCATCAAATTTTTAGCATTTTTTGCAAGGTTCTTTTAGCTTTTTCTCTAATTTCTTTTTCAATTTCAACTTTAAATTTTTCTTTTAACAAAGATTCATAAACATTTTTCAATTTAATTTCTTTTTGTTCCAAACAAATCTTTGGAGGGAAAGTAGTATAAAATTTCTTTTCTGGAATTTCTCTTTTCAATCTCTCTAACATTCCTGCTTCTGTCAAAATAATAAATTCTTTGGCTTTTTCTTTTTTGGCTATTTTTATCATTTGAGATGTGCTACCTACATAGTCTGCTAATTTTATAATCTCTGGAGGGCATTCTGGATGAGCAATAACTTTGGCTTTAGGATAAATTTTTTTTATTTTCTCTACCTCTTTTACTTTAAATTGACAATGAACATAACAAAAACCCTCCCAAGGAATAATTTCTTTTTTTGTGTTTTGAGCTACATAATTTGCTAAATTTTTATCAGGTAAAAAAAGAATTCTTTTTGCAGACAAAGAATTTACTATTTTTATTGGATTAGCAGAAGTGCAACAAATATCAGAAAGAGCTTTAGTTTTAGCGAAAGTATTGATATAACAAACCACTTTAACATCAGGATTTTTTTGACGAAATCTTTTTAATTTTTGATGATTAACTTGCTTTGCCATCGGGCATTGAGCTTTTAAAGAAGGTAAAAGGACTGTTTTTTTAGGATTTAAAATTTTGGCAGATTCTGCCATAAAATCTACTCCACAAAAGACTATAATTTTAGCCTTTGTTTTTGTAGCTTTTTGAGCCAACTCTAAAGAATCACCAATAAAATCAGCTACCTCATAAATTTCGGGTAGCTGATAATTGTGAGCCAAAATTATAGCTTTCTTTTTTCTTTTTAGTTTTTTAATTTCCTCAACTAATTCTTTTTTAAAACCATCTTTCTCCATTAATTAATTATAATTTATTCTTTTTCATTTTTCAAATTTCAAATAGAAAAAATACTAATTATTAAAATTCAAAAAAACCAAGATTTATTATCTCAAAAAAATAAAGCTTTACCTTATTTTAGTAAGTAAAGCAATATCTTTCTTGTCAGAAAGAGAAAAAAGTAGTTTTTAAAATTCGAGATTTTCTTTGTTCTCTTTATAGAGAATCTAAAATTGCCTCTCTTGCTTCTTTGCCTTCTTTTATTTTTGCTTCTATTTCCTCTTTATTAAAACTTAAAGATCCAGCATGTTCTCCAAGTTTTACCCAATCTTCAAGAGAAAGAGCTGAAAGATAATTTCTAATTTTTTCAAGTTGAGAAAGACGCTTATTTAAAGCTAAAAGAGCTTTTTTATCTTCTTCTTTCAATTCTTTAAAACCAAAAAAGATTTCCTCTCTTTTAGAATTATCACCTATTAAGAAATAGAAATTATACTTTCTTAATTCTCCTAATACTTTTCTTAATTCTTCTAATCCTCCTATTTTTTCTATCACTCTATCATATCTTTCTTTGAGCACTTTTTCTCCCTCTTTTAAGGTATCTCCTTCCCAATTGAATAAAGAAAGATAATCAAAAATACTTTCTTTTTCTTGCTGAGATTTTTTTAATTCTTCTATAAAATATTTTTGCATCTCTTCTGGACTATCCTCCACCCTTCCTTTCATTAGAATTACTGAAGGATAAGCTTCACCTTTTATGTCTCCTAAAACTACTACTCCTAAGGAATCTTTGCCTATTTCTTTTGCATTTACTTTTTTGATTACTAAACAGTTTTCAGCTTTTGGAAACGCATACCATTTTGATTCAACAGTTTCTGCCTTACAGTTTTTAGCTTCTGAAAATGCATACCATGTTGTTTTAACAGTTTCTGCCTTACAGTTTTTAGCTTCTGGAAATGCATACCATGTTGTTTCAACATTTTTTGCTTCACAATTTTCAGCTTTTGAAAATGCATACCATGTTGTTTTGACACTCTCTGCCTTACAGTTTTTAGCTTCTGGGAATGCATACCATCCTGCTTCAACATTTTTTGCTTCACAATTTTCAGCTTTTGAAAACGCGGAATATCCTGCTTTAACAATTTCTACCTTACAGTTCTTAGCTTCTGATAATGCTTGATATTTTGCTTCAACCTCTCTTGCTTCAATTTCTTCTGCTTCTGGTAAAGCTGTTTCCTTCCTCCCTTTTACCTGCACTCTTTCTTTTATTTCTAGCCCCCTTAATTTTCTTTTCGTATAATCTATTTTCTTTTCTGCTTCAGTTTTTGGTCTTTCTGGATGTCTTCTCAAAAACATATTTTAGATTTAATTTTAGATTTAATTCTTTAATTTAAATTGTCCGACCTTTTTCAAATTCATTTTAAAA
>Ga0190363_1000724_pt1 | contig 19709 bp, 6 predicted proteins | sample 48721867_MG_FD_161272 | JGI IMG/M metagenome (GOLD analysis project Ga0190363, IMG submission 161272) | Hydrothermal vent microbial mat bacterial communities from Southern Trench, Guaymas Basin, Mexico - 4872-18-6-7_MG | ecosystem: Environmental > Aquatic > Marine > Hydrothermal vents > Microbial... | reverse complement strand
CATGCAAGACAAATATAACCAGAAAGCGTTGGGAGGCTTAAACGAGGCAATAATTAGGGATGCAGTTGAAAGTGGCTTGCTAAAAGTTGAAAAGGACCTAATCTTTTTTGGAAGAGAAACTCGCCCAATTCATAAGGCTTTAGCCTTAACGACCTCACCTTACATTCCAGGTATAAGTGGAGAGGAAGACAAAAGCTTAGCTTTTTTGGCAAGTATAGGGATAAAACCTAAAATTGGCGACAGATGGAGAGCGCTTAGAGACCTGAGCGAAGAAGAGAAAACTAGGCTTTGCTCATCTCTCGCTGAATATCTGGCTTCTAGAGGCTATCCTAAAGAGGCATTAAGTCTAGTCGGCCACGTATACATACTAGTCAAAGAGGAGCCTTGGACTCCTCTGCGGGACGGAAGGGAATTTTCCGTCCTTTTAAATGCAACTGGCAGAATGAACAGACCAAGCCTAGGCATTTCAATCTGTATGGGAGACAGAAGCTCAGCATTCGAAGAAGCAAACAAGATTCTAGACGAATACAGACGGTTAATAACCAGATATCTAGGCTGGCTCATCGAAAACAAACGCATTGAAGAGCTAGAAAACATCTACGTTGTTAGAGGAGAAAACGACGTAGAAGACAAGATTATTGGAACATTAGCATCCATAGTTTCCACAAACTATGTAAACAAGCCCATAATCGCCTACGCGACAATTCCAAGCGAAAAAATAGTGAAAGTCTCAGCAAGAGCCCTAGATCCGCTGATAGAAAAGGGACTAGATCTAGGCGAAATAATGCGGGTAGCTGCTGAAAAATGCTCTGGGAGAGGAGGAGGCCATAACATAGCTGCTGGCGCTCAGATACCAATAGAACAAGTTGAAACATTCATTAAACTTGTTGACGTAATGGTTAAGGAGCAGCTAGGGAAAGTTGAAGATAGAAGCAAAAATAGTTCTTGAATACGAGAATGAAAGACGAGCGAAATCTATTGCGGAGGCCGTTTCACCCGACAATATGGAGTATTCGGAACTTTCAATTAAAACATACAGCGAGGGCTGTCTGGTTATTACCGCTATAAGGTGTAGAAAAATTGGGACATTCATAACTACGGTTGATGATTTGCTGCGTTGTGTAGTTGTGGCCGAGAAGGCTACTGATTTGGTTGGAAAAAGAGAATAATTCGATTCTGAAGCTGAATATTACAGAATATTATTCTGGAATCACAAGCTATGCTAATATTAGGTGAACTCATGAAAACGCAGCACAGAAACATTCTCTTCGGAATCCCGCAAATTCACGAGAAAAAGCGTATAGCTGAAGTTGTCCTTAGCTACAAAATACCCGCGGTAGAGCTAAGACCCGTATATATACAGAGAGTTTTAGGGAAAATACTTGATGCGGGAGCAGACATCCTAACTGCCAATCGTTCCATTATTGGTGAAACAGTCAACATGACCCTTCTCGTTGAGCTTGATGAAACGAACGTATCCGCCAAGGAAATTGAAAAAAGGCTTAAAAAATTGGAATTCCTATCTGAAGTTTCTGTTTTTGAGCCTAAACTTCTCCTTTTCGATACAGCCCACTTCCCATTAACAAACGGCCTAGAAAGAGTCTGCATAATCTCAGCCAAGACGCTTGCCCAAATGCAGGAAGAAATGACGAATATGCTGGGCTCAGGAGCATTCACCATTCTCTGGCGTATGGGACTAGAAATGGGAGAAAACTTCCTCAAAATAATTAAAAGTCTCACCTCAGAGAAAAAACTTGAGAAAAAAGACATGCTTGAAGCCTTCAAGCAGCTCTACCAAGCCAGAGGATGGGGAATAATAGAATATACAAATGTGAACTTGAAACAAAAATCCGGAAAAATTCGCATATACCATTCCATAGCCGAAAATGTCAAGAGAAAACATAATAGACCAATTTGCTACTACACAAAGGGCTGCCTAACCGCCTTCCTTGAAGAAATCTTTCAGCATAAACCCTTACACATAGAAGAGACCAAATGCATGGCTATGGGAGACAAATTCTGCGAATTCGAATTCAGATAATTATAGATTATATGTAGGTGAAAAGAGCAAACCAGCGGTACGAAGATACTTGCGCTTTATCATTCATGCTTTTCTGTTTCTATCCTTCAAATTGTTGTTTGGCTTTTCTTATCTTGCAGTATTTTGGCATAACATCCATAGGGTTTAGGATAAATTTTCAAACCATTATAAAGGGACTGTTGGGGATCCAGGGAAGCATGATACCATGTAATCCAGAACGCGAGGAATGGGCTGAAATTTGCGGAGAAATATTCCCGACAGATGTGGTTCCGCCAGAAATTAACTTTTCAAACACAACTGTCATTGCGGTTTTCATGGGTGAAAAACCTACATCAGGTTTTGCTATAGAGGTTAAAGAAATCACCGACACAATCTTCAGAGTGGTTGTGAAGGTAGCTTGGATAACCTATGCCGGAAAAGCGGTTCTACAAGTGTTTACATCATTCCACATAATCAAAGTTGAAAAGATGAACAAACCAGTAACATTTCAAACAGTCTCGGAAACAGACGATTGTTAAATTAAAGCATCACCCGCGCATTCTGTTAGGAGAAACTAAAAGAAAGGTATTTTACTCGAAAATTTTTGTCTTATTACGTCTTTGAATGTTATTTTACTGTTTCTATTTTGAATTAGTTGGTTTATGTAGGTATTGTGCTTTTTCCCGGATTAAAATGGGCATTGTTCGTTGAGTGAGGGGCGGGCTTGTGTAATTTTTGATGTGGTGTAGGGTTCCCAGCTGTTGGGGTTCATAAGTGGGTAGTTGTCTTGGCTGTCGGTGTCTATTATATAGGGTGTGTCACCTATTCCGTCGCTTCCTGTTATATTTTGATATTGACCATTATAAATGTCTGTTCCATTATAGTCGCTCCAATAGTTTCCGCCGCTGGGGTATCCATCGTCCCATATGTTTACGCCTTCATCGTAGGCTTGTAGGACATTGTTGTCGATGAAGTTGTTGTGATAGATCATATTCCCTTTTGGAGTGTAGACGTATATGGAATATGTGCCATTCTCTATAGATATGCCGTAGCTGTTGTACGCTAGAGTATTGTTCATAACAGTGTTGTAGTTTGCTTCGCCTTTTAAGGCGATACCATAGAGGCCAGAGTTAATTGTGTTGGCAGCTACTGTGTTATTTAGTGACGGATACATGTAGATGGGGTAGCCTGGAACCTGCCCAATTACGTATGATATGTTAATTCCGCATCGACCGTTTTGGAGGATGGTGTTCCGAACTATTTCGTTGAAGTCTCCATAACGGATGTGGATGCCGTTTTCCACATTATCAGTTATGGAGTTTTCAGCAACAATGTTGTAGGATGAATCCCAGAATAAGTATATTCCAGTTTGAGTGTTGTTTACAATCACATTTTTGGCTATTGTGTTGTTACTCGAACCAGTGAGATAAAGGCCTCTTTCATCGTTAGAGCTGACAAGGTTATACATTAAAATAGAGTTTGAAACACCTGAAGTTGCGCCTCCACCTAGTTGGATTCCGTAACCATTGTACAAAAATGTGTTGTTGGTAAGAATAATTGAGTAAGAGTAGGTAGCATATGTACCTATACGACAAAGGGTTACGTTGTTGAATGTCACATTGATGTTGTTGGTTGTAGTTAATTCAATTCCTACATCACACAAGCTAATTTCATTGCGTATAATCGTATTGTTTCTACCTGGTGAACCATAATAATCGCAGAACCAGATGCCCTCTTCATTACATCTGGTTATCTTATTGTCTGCTATTACATTGTTTTCAGTGTAATTGTAAAATAGAATCCCATAGTCAAAGTTTTGTATTATCGCGTTTTTTATGGTAACGTTGTCAAAGCCGTGGTTTACTATGGCGACTCCCCATCCGCTGCCGTTTAACACGGCATAGTTGCAGTCTAAAACGATGTTGCTGGCGTTTATGATTATTATGCCCTCTGGCGCATAATTGTCCTCAAGGTTGTAGAAGCCTGAAGCTAGAACAGTGTCCTCGTTTATGTATAGGTCGTCGTGAGGAATCACGCCTTCGACTGTTTTGAAGTAGGCTGTGATAGTATAATCTGCGTCTATTGTAAGGGTTATTGGGTTTCTGGTGCTGGTGGTATTGTTGCTTAAAATCCAACGGTCAAACGTGTAGTTTGTGTATGGTATAGCCGTTACAGACACTTCTTCGCCGTGAGGATAAGTGTAGGTGCCTGGAGAAGGTGAAGTTGTTCCGCCAGTTGTTGTTTCTATTGTTAGACTATGCGTCTGTATTGTTCTAAAATAGACGGTTATATTGTAATTGGCGTCCATTGTTATTGTTATGGGGTTTTCAGTGCTGGTTGTAGAGTTGTTTATAAGCCAATGGTCAAATTGGTAACTTGTTTCTGGAAATGCGGTCACTGTTACTTGGGTGTTTTCAGCGTAAGTGTAGGTTCCTGGAGTTGGAGAGGTTGTCCCCCCAGCGGTAGTTGATATTTGAAGTTGGTATTCTGCCGCCTCTACGGAATCGAAGATTGTGTAGATGTGACCGTCGAGAGTACCGACAGCGGCATCGGGGTATGAGTCGCCGTCAAAGTTTCCCATGGTGTAAGCTGTAATTCCGCTGGAAAAGTCGTAAGTAGACCATGCAATTATAGGCTTGTAAAAGAAGTAGGATATTCGCTTCTGCGAAAACGCGTAAACCTTAGCCCAGTTCAGAACAATGACCTCGTTTACTCCGTTGCCATCAAAGTCTCCAGTTAAGAGCGGCGTGCGGACTTCTTTAAATATGGTTAAAGGAATCTTCTGTTGCGAAAACGGAGTGGAGTAAACTGTTGGATTGTTTAGTCTCCATGATACTTCTCCGTTCGCTCCGTTAATCACTACAATTTCAGACATCCAAGAAATAACGGCAACATCGTCTCCTAAGTAAGAGTCAAAACTTGAGACTATTAGGGAATTTGCGTAGGGCACCCAAACGGACCAAAGGAGCTCAGCGTATGTACCGTTCATTATGCTGCCGTATAAGTCGATGGCGAAGCAGTAGGAGTATTCACCAGAAGTTGAAGCTACAACTTCTGGATATTCATCGCCGTTTAAGAAGGCTAGTTCTGAGCAGATTATGGGATGGAAGAAAGACGCTATTTGAGTATGTGTTAAAATGGAACCGTCAGCTCCGTTTATCACGTCAACATAGTTTTTGCTAGTGGCAGTGTCGAAGGTAAGGGCTATGATGTCGTCTATTCCGTCAAAGCCTGTTCCCTCATAACTTATTATGTCGGTTATTTCAGTTCTAAAAACTGGGAAATCGGGGTACTGATACCATAATAGGCTTCCGTTCCCGTCAAGGGCAAATACAAAGCTCGTGTATCCGAGCAGATAGCCTCCTCCAGCTACTATTACCTCGCTTTCTGTGTCTCCATCCAAGTTTCCAAACTCTAAACTTGTCGGGCTCAGAATCTCCCACATTATAAACTGGGGCTGTTGAATGTATCTGCGAGGCAGGAGGGTTCTCCATAGCTGACTTCCATCTTCGCCGTTCAAAGCTCTGACAATACAGCCCTCTGCGGTAGAAGCCTCAACAACGACGACATCTAAAGCTTCGCTTGATTGAATACGTCCCGCAGCTAAAAGCAATAGGATTGTTGAACTGCTGTTATTCCATAACTCTTCTCCGTCTTTACCTGAAAAAGCGCAAATAGTTCCGTTGTAATTGGCTGAAACTATGTCGTCTATTCCGTCGCCGTTTAGGTCTCCAGAAGCCATTAAGGTTACATCTGACTCGTGTGCGACTCGGTTCCAACCCGGTTCTAATATGTTTACTGGCGAGGATGGTGGGCTCCAGTCAAACTGAGCTTCTTCAACTATGCAGACTTGACCATCTGGCACGGCTAGGGCGATTTCAAAGGCTCCTTCTTGATCAAAATCTGCGGTGACTATTCCTGAAAAGCTTGTTATCCAATCTCTGTGGAAACCCCAGCGAGTCATGCCTTTTGAATCAAGTATAACAAGCGTCTCATTGTTTGAAGTTAAATCAAGATGAATGGACGCGACCTCAGAGGCTCTGTCATTGTTAAAGTCTCCAGTAACCATAAAAGAGACTCTATCCTCGTTTACGCCATAACTCCATAATGCCTCTCCATTGGAGCCGTCTATGCCAAGGATGCGGGAGTTTTGCATGTAAAAGTCGTTGAAAGACGCTATTATATCCGTTACACTGTCGCCGTTTAAGTCGGCGGTAATGGTGGTTTTAGCATATAACTTGTAGCTGCCTTCCAATAAGGTGGTGTTCCAAATCTGTGTCCCATTTAGGCCGCTTAAAGCAAATATAACTCCTTTATGCGAGGGCCAAACATACACTGTGCCTGATACGACAACGTCATCGAGTCCGTTTTGATCTATGTCGCATAGGGCTGGTGTTGAGAGCGGAGTTTCATATGCTTTATTGGAAGGGGAGAACGCCCAAAGTTGATTCCCATCTGCTCCATTGAATGCTTGTGTGCTATTCACAGTTGTTACTACAACGTCAGTATGCTCTTCTACATGCAAGTTGCCAACAGCCAAACCCACAATGGATTCGGAAAAAGTTTTTGACCAAAGCAAACCTGTACCAGAGCCGTTAATGGCGCAAACGCCAGGTATTTCTATAAGCCTCGGCGGCATCCCCGTATAATAGAAAACGCTTGTTTCAACAACAATGTCCTTCACGCCATCTCCGTTAAGGTCGCCTAACACTATATTCTCGAAGTTTACACTTCTAGGCGGCGCTGTAGTAACGCATGTTAAATTCCATATTTGAGCGCCGTTGACGCCACTGATAGCAAAAACTGTTCCGTTAAGAGCTAGATCGGTGCCAAAAATTGAGCCAACCGCACCAAAAACTACATCATCAACTCCGTCTTTGTTGATGTCTCCAACAGCCAGATTTTTAATTGTATAATTAACCACTTGATAAGTCCACAAGACTGAGCCGCCGGCTTCGAAAACTGTTACATTTTCAGACCTTGCAGCGATAAGTTCCGGTTCTGGGTCAAGGTCAAAATTTCCGGTTTTAAGCCCTTCATAAATTATGGAAGATTCGGAATAGGGGAAAATCCAATGGATTATTTCTGAGGTTAGCAGACTTATTCCCGGTAGGTTGGTTCGGGTAATCTCGTAGGAGTACACGTTTCCATTTTCAGCGGATACTATTATTTCTTCCCAGCCGTTTCCGTTCGCGTCTCCTATACAAACATCTGTAACGGCTTCCGGAAGTTCTGGACTAGTCCAAACTTGAGCGTGAACTTGATACGAACTGTTGGAATGAGATAGCTCAAAAAGAATCACTTTGTTATCATAGTCTGCCACTATTTCGCGGCGACCATCATTGTCTGTATCGCCTACATCAATTACGTGGGCACTCCCCATATTGTTCATTGCCCACTGTGAGGAAGGATTCACTCCTACAATGATGTCAAACACGTCTCTAAATGCGGGTATGCGCACGCGGATATACGTTAAAACAGAGTAAATGAAGCCTCCTTCATTGCGGGCAGTGATTCTGGGCGTAAAACTTTGAGGGGTATAAACGGGTATATCGTCATAAATTATTTCATAGTAGGTTTTGCCATCCAATGTGTACTCTCTTACGTATGGCGGCAGCGAAGGCATTGGTTCTGGACTGCTCCAAGTTCTTCCCTCATCCTTTGAATGGCATACTTGTATGTTTTCCTCTTGCAATCCGCCATATGAATCAAACACAACAACTATTGCTCCTTCTTGCGATTTCAGCTGGATTACGGAGGGGCTGCCCTCATCAGTGGATCGAGATGTAAGGCGCATTGGCGTGCTCCAACCCGAAGTGGCATTCCAAACAATCGCCCAAATATCGTAGTCTTTCTTGAATTCGGCTTTGAATTTTCCTGAAAAAACGGCAACTAGGCTTCCATCATTTAGAGCAGCGACATCGATAGAAGAAGCCATATAAGGGTAGCGGGGGTCTAAACCAATTGGTAAGATTTCACCGTACCAAAAGATTGATCCACTTTCTGGGTCGATTTCCACAAACAACATTCGACCTTCGTATTCTGAATGGGCAGGATTTAGCGGTGTTCCTCTTAGGCTGAATATTCCAACGGCTTCAGGTTCCCATTGAGTTGGGTATGGAAATATTGAAGGCGAATACAATGGGATTACTCTGGTTTCATCCACTATTTGATAGATGGGAGACCACCCTTCAGAGGAGTAATATCGCGCACAGATCCAAGACCTTGAATATCCAAGGTAATAGCCGTCAACTCTCCAAGCGAACCATATTCTCCCAGCAAACTCAGTGAGTGACGGTTCAAGTTCTCGGTAAACCGTAGCAGAACCATATTCAGCGTCATCATTTAACCTTCTTCCAAAACTCCAACTTTGGCCTTCATTGTTGCTTGTTACAAACCATATTTTCAACTGTCCGTCGTGACCAGTTAGATTCGAGTAAACTTGTAACAAAGTGCCATTTCCAAGTTGGAGGATGTCACTGTTTCGCCCTTGAATTCCCGGGTAATACTCTTCTCCAAAAAATACGGATGTTGGATGAATGGCTGGATAATTAAGAGAGCTTGTAATTGTCTCCAATTTTACGTAATTGTTGTCTGTTCCGCTCCATTCCCAGATGTCTATCCCGTGTTCGTGAGCAATTATTAACTCTTTGCGGCCGTCATAATCTTGGTCATCAAGGACTATGGCGTTAACTGGGTTACGGTAAGTGAGTTCTTCCGGGGCTTCCCACGTCAGTTGGTAAGTGCCAATGTGATTTTCAAGTATGAAGACGAATCCATACTCCATCGACTCTGTTCCTGTTAGGTTTCGGGCTCCGCCAACAATAATCTCTTGAAAACTGTCAGAGTCCGTGTCGCCCGTTGTAACAGCATTGATAAAAAGTCCAGCGTACCCGATGTCTCCAAGCGAGATTTCAGAGTTTCCGGGCAGAAGATATCTGCCTAATGGGGCGTTGGAAAAGTAGACTTCTTTGAAGGTGTTGTTTAAGCCGCTTTCATACACGAATAGGTAGCTGCCAACAGCCACAATAATTTCGCCGAAACCATTGTAGTCTAAGTCGCTACAATGAGAAAGCGCATCTATCCTTTCCAGTCCTTTTTCTTGAAGACTTTCGCCCCACCTTGATTCGCGTAGGTCTTCACTCCATATAAGGCGGAACTCGTCGTCTATGGGTATGCCCGCAGCAGAAACCCTTTGCTCGAAAACGTAGATTGACAAGTCTGCTGTGGCTATAATCTCCTTTAGTCCGTCCTTGTCTAGGTCCGTGTTCACAACGAGGTTTTCGACGTGATCCCATATTTTTCTGCTGAAGTTTCCGGAAAGCCCTTCAAGTTCTTGCCACGCGTAGGGGCTTTCATCCGACTCGATAGTGTGGTTGAAGTCGAAGGATCTGAAAGCTCGTTTGTAGGTGTTGTTGGTTAAGTGTTCGAAAATGTATAGGTTGTTGTCAAAGTCGCCTACAATAACCTCGTTTTTGCCGTCATTATCCACGTCTCCGGTTTTAACAGTCAATGTCCACTCGTCTAAATCCTCATCGTTGCTCCAAGTTTCAAAAATGTGGTAGCCTAAATTCCATAACAATCCGTCGGCTAAAGCCACTTCAAGCCTGATTACTCTGGGGTTGGTTCCAACAACAAGTCTGCTGTGCGAGTTAACATCTCCGAAAAACGTGACTATCTGCCTCGTTTCATTGTTGTAAGCGCTCATAGCCCACGTGGTGCCAAAGGTTTCGTAGTAAGCCTCAGCGAAGGCGCCTATTGAAAATGAAGCATTTCCTATTAAATAATAAAGTTGACTCGCATGATAGAAAACTGGATCTGTGAAATTGCAGAGTTTAAAGTTCCTTTCAGGGTTAGAGAAGAACTTTTTCTTTTCAACCCAAACAGGATTTTTACCACTTCCAGTGTTTTCAAAATATGTTGTCCCATATTTGCTGGCAAAGCTGACGACAAGGTCGAAATCACCGTCCATGTCGAAATCCACAAGTTGAGGCCTTGAAAAGTCGCTTCCCCGCATGTTTATTTCATAATAATACTCGTTTTTTACGGCGAAAAGAGGGTTTGAGAGATTTCCAACGTTTTCTAGATAATATATTCTTCCGTTGGTAAGGGTGAGGTCAAGGTCTTTGTCTCCGTCCATGTCGGCTAAAGCCACTTTAGGCAATGTTATGCTTCTGTTTAGAATTACGGGTAATTCGCCTGTTACCTCTAACTCTGTTAATGAAACGCGATTATACCACAAACCATCGCTACCTACCACTTCCCAATAGTCAAGCCCAGTCAAGTTTCCCGGCTCAAAATAACCGACAATTAATTCCAGTGGATTATAGTTTAGGTATGCTGGGCGGGTTAGGTTGATGTCTCCAAAGGCTGTTGAAAGCCATAATTGCGTACCGTTGGTGTTCCAGGGAAGCGTATACCAGTAGTTAACGTAGCTCAACTTTGTAGCTGTCTCTGGGTTTGAAAGGCATTCGATAGTTCCTGGGCGCCCTTCGTTTCCTTTAGTTCCTACTATCAAGTCGGGCAGAAAGTCGTATGGGTAAACATCTGTTAAAGTCATAGAGGCATAGTCATAATCGCTTATGTTCACGTTGTAAAAGAGCGACAAGCCCTCAATTGGCACGAAGTTTTCTGTTGTAAGCCATGTGGGTATTTTCCCAGCGGTTTTTACATCACATATCGCCCATATGTTGGTTTTTAAATTAAACATGTTTGGTTTGGAGGCGATTGGAGCCTTACCCAAATAAGAGTCCCAAATTTCACAGTATGACTGCGAAGTGCTATTATAAGCAAACACCATAAGTCTACCATCAGCAGTTCCTATTAGAATTCTGTTCGGCTCACTTTCTGTTGTTTCACTGTACTTTTCCCCGTAAGAGTAGGCTCGGAGCCTATCCTTAAATTCTGAAACCATGTCTGAACTGTTAAACTCGATGTGAAAGATTCCGGCAAAAGTGGCAGTGTCTACGGGACGATAAAGCGTATAGGCTTGGACGCCGTCAACAGCGTAGTTTTGGAGGCTTTGAACTGTGATGTTCAAATATTGCACATAGTCCCAACGGTTTCTGTAGAGGATGTTGTCAAGGTTTATTTGAACCGAAAAACCAAGAAGAACGGGACTCCAAGTTAAATCTTCCTCTCCCACTTCGGTGAAAAAGGTTCCATCTTGGGAGACGTAGAATTTTAAGTTTGTAAAGTTTGGTTCGCTGGCAAAACCTTCAAGACTGCGGAATACCACTTCTATGTCGGGAAGACCGCTACCATTTCCGGTTGCCTCTTCATTTATGCCAAAGTCTAAAAGAGCTGTAGCTTTCTTGAATACATATGTGCCAGTATCCAGGTCAAATAAAAACATTGGCGTAAACTTTGAAACGTATCCATCAATTCTAGCCATCGCAGTGTTCCATGGCGCGACGGAGCTAGGCGGACTCGCCATAGGTTCTGCTTGACTATCATAGAATACTTGCGAAGCCTTTAAGACAGCGTCCACAAAGTAATCGAGCGAGTTTGGACTGGCAGTTGCTTCCCAAGATTCCAGTGGACGCGTAAGTTTTTCAATTATGTAGCTGTTGGTGTTTCTGTTTATGACATAAACTCCTTGACCCAACGCCATAGCCACTATTTCATCATCAGAATCATCATCTAAGTTTCCAGCATCCAGACAGGTAATTGGGTTCCAAATGTAACCTTCTAAAATGGCGCTAAGCCTATAATTGTTGTCACTTGGCAGGGGGAAGGGTTTACCTTCTACGTCCAAGACTGTTCCATCGTTTTCAAAAATGTATATTGTTCCGTTCCGCGTTCCAGCAACAATGTCTGGAAGCCCGTTGCTGTTAACATCGCCATAAGTAATTGAGCATATCATGTTGTCTGGGACACCGCTGCTCCTCCAAACCTCCTCATATTCTATAGTGTGTTCTTGACTGAAGGGGTATCCGGAATGGCTTTCATACTCGAATATGTGGATTCCATCCCAAGCACCAACCAAAATGTCTGGAACACCATCTTTGTCTGTATCGCCGATTTCTACCGAGAAAACTGGACGCATAGGTGGACTTGTCCAAACATGCTCAAACTGGTTTTCCGTGTTTGTAAATGGGTCGTAGATGTGTCTCTGCTCAAAAACATAAACGTGTCCGTCTGCTGAGCCAACGATTACCTCCATAAAATTGTTGTTGTCGGTGTCTCCCCAAGCAAGCGATAAAATGTCTCTTTTTATTATGCCATCACCTGAATCCCAAACCCTATCATATTCGAGGGTTTCAAGGTTCCAGCGGAAAATGTGAACTTCATTGTCATAGAGATAGCCCCCGCCCACGGCTAGAAATTCGCCGTCTTCAGAAGTTGCTATGGCGTGGACAGCGGCTCTTGAAAGCCATGGCTCCCAAATCTTTTGATAATCATTTGGATTGTCGCTCAAATATTTTATAAAGTCAAAGTTGTTAGAATACCAGTTTTCAGGCACGTATGTTGGCGGTGATTCAACGGACTCGATGGATTCAAATTGCGTGGGCAAATAAGGCTGTGTTCCTCCAGAAACAGAATTCTCATAATCAGTTCTACCGAACTGATTTGTCGGCGAAATTAGCATGTTTACCACTGAAATGGGGAATATGGAAGACCAAATTAGCACGAAAAGAAGCAAAACATTCAAGGATGCTCTTCTTATTTTAAAGCTCTTCATTTCTTATTCTCCTTTTTCACCAAATGTTTTTCATTTTTAGGTTTACCGGCCTTTCTCGTCTTTCTTCTGAGAAATAGCAACATGGAAGTAGAAGCGGCGCCTGCTCCTATAACAAGCCCCGCAACCAGCCACAAATAAATTGGAGGGGCTTCTGAAGGAAGAGAAGGAGCTGTAACAGTGAACCAAACCTCATCTCGGACGATGCTTCCGTTTGCAAGTTTTCCATAAACTTCAAGATGATAGGATCTGTAATCCCAAATCGTAGTGGTGTTTTTCCACTGCTCCTCTAGTGGATCATATTCTAAAGTGAAGTTCTGCGTCCAGCCAGTTCCGTCGTCATATCTGAACCACATGTCTTGGACAAAGGTTGAGTTAAGCACGCGCACACTCACAGCTACGTCGATGGTTGTGGAGTTGGTCGGGGAAATTATGCGAATTACTTTTCCGGCTCTGAACCTCTCCAATGCTAGTTGATACTCTTCTGGAGAAGTCGGCGATAGCGGGTCGGTTCCCAACGCAACTTCTGCACCATCTGAATATCCATCACCGTCTGTGTCGCGATCTATCGGACTTGTTCCAATGATTTTCTCGAATCCATCTGATAACCCGTCGCCATCTGAATCTGCACAGAGAAAGCCGCCGATCACAAAGGATCCATTTGGCTTGTAGAACATGCCTTGCCATGTTTTATCAGTGTAGAACTCGTCGCCATCCAGTATTCCGTCATGGTCTAAATCAAATTCGTCGCCGTCTAGAACGCCGTTATCATTTGAGTCTGAATCAAGCGGATCTGTGACTGGTTTCACTTCGGTTACGCCATATTTTGCAGTCACAGGATAATGAAGAATCATTGTTAGGTTTTCAACTGGTGTTATTGTGTACACTTCTGTATAGGAGCTGTTGTAGGTTGTAACCCTTATTTCAGATACTTCATAACCATCTGGCGCCTTATCGTTGTCTGAGTCAGAGTTTAAGGCGCTTGTTGAAATTCTTATAATCACATTAGCTCTAACTGTGCTGTTTAATCCATCATTATCAGTTACGGTTAGGGAAACTGTGTAGTTTCCATAGTCAAGATAAGAATGTGTAACTATAGTTGGATTAGCTTCGCTGGCAAGCTTTGTCACCTTTGTTCCGTCACCGAAATCCCAAGAGTACTGAGTAATCGTACCGTCTAAATCCTTGCTTGTAGATGCATTAAACGTGACGTAAGGAGCCCGCACTAAAGTTTCTTGACTAGCAGTTTGTCTAACAGGTGAAAAACTAAAGGAAGCATTTGGCGCTCCAAGCGTAGTTTCCTGTCTAGAGTAGAATACTTCGCTGGTTCTTGCAGTTGCCGTGTCATATAAGGTTGTTTCATATGCGTCGATTATTCCGTCTCCATCGGTGTCTGCTTTGCATGGGTCTGTTCCATGATGCAAGACTTCGTCGCCATCGCTTAGCCCGTCGCCGTCACTATCCCATATGTGGGGCATGCTTCCAGTATAGTTGAATTTCGCTATGCCTTGTTCAAAACTGTGATAGTCATATAATACACCGTTAACCTCTTCAAAGTCTGAAAGCCCGTCGCCGTCGCTGTCAGGATCTAAGGCAGAAGTGTTGTAGAAGGAGTAGGGCATAAGCGCCAAGTACGGGTAAATTATGCTGGAAGTGTTTCCAACGCGAAGTTCCTCGCCATCAAACAACCCGTCGCCATCAGTGTCAGCGTTTACCGCATCCAAAGGTATGGGTTCTAAGATGCTTTGGGGAATCCGTCCTGAACCTAAATAGAGTTCCAATGCGTCGTTTAGCCCGTCGCCATCAGTATCCGTATAAACTGGGCTTGTGTGAAACATTATAACTTCGTCGCCGTCGCTCATAGGCCAAGTCATTTGTCCATACTCGTTTGGATATGTTATGGAGTCGCCGTCAGTGTCCCAGTTTAACGGGTCGCATAGGTATATGTATGCTTCTTCTCCGTCTCTTAACCCGTCTCCGTCAGTGTCTGGGTTGAACGGGTTAGTTCTATACTTGAAAATTTCGTCGTAGTCGTTTATCCCGTCATTGTCTGTGTCTCCATCTAATGGTTCAGTGTCATACTTCAAAACTTCAAGTCCATCAGATATTCCATCTCCGTCGCTGTCACGCAAGAGAGGGTTAGTGTGCCAGAAGTATGCTTCCTCTCCGTCTGTCAAACCGTCGAAGTCGCTGTCGTCGAGAAGCGGATTTGTGTGAAATCTGTGGTATTCATCTCCATCCAGCACAGAGTCGTGGTCGGTGTCGGAGTTTCTCGGGTCTGTTTCAAGAAGAATCTCTTGAAGGTCGCCTAACCCGTCTCCGTCAGTGTCCGGATTCATTGAATTAGTATGATAAGAGTCTGGGTTGAGTACGCCTTCTAAGCCGTCAAGTATGCCGTCATGATCAGAGTCGCCGTTTGTGGGATCTGTTGGCGGATTTAAAGAAAGTTCGTATCCATCACTCATAATGTAACTGCTGATCTCTGGTGGAGGATCAAACTGCGGATAGTCTGGTCCGGTATCTCCATCAGTGTCAGGGTTGCATGGATTAGTTCTGACAAGTTTTCTTTCCCAATCATCTTCCACAGGGTCATATATTACTACCCATATTCCCTTAACTTCCTCTCCATCAGTCATCGACCGTAAAAACCGCTTTTCGCCGCTTACTAAGGCAACTGTGCCGTTCCACCATTGAAGGTAAGAATCATCGTCTGTATCATTGTCGAGAGGATGCGTGTAACCATAGTTGAAAATTATAGGATTTCCACTAATATTCCCTTGATCCGCCAGCGTCCAGTTATACACTCCAAGCGTGTCTAAACCGTAATATGCGCCCGAAGGCCCTTCCTCTCCGTCTAGAAGCCCATCGTTGTCAGTGTCTGGGTTTAAGGGGTCTGTGTGGTCGTTGTAGGCTATTCCGCCTATCCAAACCTCTTTTACGCTTGTCGTGCAGTTGGATATGTCCCATGCATGGTAGACCTCAAAATAATCATCTAATCCATCCTCATCAGTATCCATTACATTCGGGTTTGTTTTGTAAATTTTAACCTCCTCATAGTCGTTTAGCCCGTCATAATCCGTGTCCGGTTGTCGTGGATTAGTCTCATAAACGCGGCATTCTTCATAATCGTTCAATTCGTCTCCGTCAGTGTCAGGGTTTGTAGGGTCTGTCTTAACTGATTGCATCTCTTCTTTGTCAGTTAATCCGTCGTTGTCAGTGTCGTTACTGCGCGAGTCCAAAAGAACTATTCCTAGTTCACGCATTCTCTCTTCATATTCATCTGAAAGCCCATCGTTATCCCTATCAACTCCAAGCGCATAGCCAGAATTCTCCGCATCCTCTTTTGATCCTGATGAATTGGGCCACTGGTCATGGTAGATTGTTTTGGGTCCCCAGCTGAAATCTTTGTCAAAAAACATGAAGCCTATGGTGACTTTAACGTATGCTACCAAATCCATCATAATCGTGAGGGGAGTATCTCCAATCAAATCTTGGATAAAAGTGAACATGACGTCTAAGGAACCGTAGAAGCTGATGGAGGCAATTATGATGTCTATACCTATTCGGAGGGCTGTGCCTATCTGTATTATTAAAGTGAAGGTTCCCTGTTCTGAACCTGTTGGTGAAGCAGCCCTTTTAATAATGTCCACGGATACTCCGAAACGCACTGTAATTACGATGCTGTCAAGTCCAATGTATTCGGCTAAACTGTTAAGGGCACTTCCTCCAACTCCGCCAGTTAGAAAGTCTAGAAGGGTGAAGTCTCTTGACAATTCAACTTTAAAGTAGAAGCCCCATTCCACAACCTTCATAAAGTTTGAGTCGGATGTGCTTACTCTGAAAAGTTCTATATTGCAGTGGGCGCCACCTTCAAAGGATATTTCTAAACCGAGGCTTTCAAGAAGCATCTGCATGAAACTATTTCTTTCGCTTCCAAAACCGCCCACTTCAATTGAAGCCTTAAAGGTGGGCACAATTTCGACAAAGGAGAGCACCCTTTTGAAAACGTCTCCTGTATCGCCTATCTCCCAGTTCAGCCCGTCAAAAATTACGTCTCCGACAAATTCGAACAACTTCTCAGTTCTAATGTTTACGCCTGCATCAAGCGCCAAGTCATAGGAAACTTGGAAAGCCGACCAGTCTCCAAGCCCCAATGGAAAGTCTCCTGCGAGGTGGAAAAAGCTGAAAGTTTCTATTTTCTGCAGAATCCCGCCGGTTAATTCGTTGAGGAGATTTTCCACCTCTCCAGAAAGCCAGCCTGACACTCTATTGAATATCCAGTGGTAACCATCAGTAAATACCTCTTTGACATTTATTGACACGGTTAAAATTGCTTTCACAGTTGTCTTGTTTTCCTCACTCATTGAGCCGGGCAGTTTCTGCATAACGTTGTTGATTGCATCCTCGGCTGATGGAGGCTCGGTTATTCCCATGTCTTCGGGGAACACTGCCTCAAGGACTGCTTTGTAAACTTCTTCGTCAAGATTGTAATGCAGGGCTATGGAGAAGGTTACTCCTTCCAAAAGTGTTTCCATGATGGCTTGGAGGGTGTTGCTGTCTTCGCTGCGTCTCTTCATTCTCTCTATGACTGTGTTTGCAATTTCATGTGCGGATGGAAACTCGCGCACAATTTGATCAATTAGACTGGCATTGAACCAAACCAGTAAAGTGTCAAAAATCCTCTCGGAAACGCTTAACCTTTGATTTAACTCGTCCATAGATGCGAACAACACATCAATTAAGGTGTCCATAACCTTAACTGCAGTTTCATTTTCCGCACCAGTTAACCCTGAAATAGCGTATAGAACATCCTTAACCATGTTCCTAATTTGATTGGCATCGCTGGTGCGAAAGGCGTATATGGAATCAACAAAAAGGTCAAAGAACACATCAAAGTCATCAAGTATGGGCCACTGGTTTTTCACCAAGCTAAAGAGTTCCTTAAGTTCAGAAGCGCTTCCAGAACCTTCCGCTATTCCTACTATTAGATTGATAATTTTAACAACTTTCAAAATTTCTTCTACAGTGGATTTTCCCATAGCAACAGAGTCTTTACCCTCAGAAAGTATTGTTTCCAGCAATAAATCAACAACTTCGCCGATTGGACCGTCTAAACCAGATTTTAAAGGAAGATCCATCACCTTGTACAGCGTCTCGGTTGTAGGATTTCCAGTGACAGAAACTATTTCGTCCAAGTCACCCATATGCGTCAAGTAAAGCCTAGATCCATGCGTAGAATCCTCTGTTTCAGAGTTTTGGCTAACTGAGGTTGTTGCTTCATCAGAAATTACTGTTTGATTATCCGATGTGGTTTCGTTTGCGTAAAGGGTTTTATTTAATTCTGCTTTTGCAATTTCGTTTGGAGTCTTTTCATCTGGAGGTATTGGTGGAAGTTCTCTAACCCCATATGGGAAACTTTCAATCATCCTTTCGTATCGTTTCTGCTTCTCAAAAACATCTTCTTCGCCGAGGGGAACTTTTGGTTCCAAAGTTCTTTCAAACAAATCGTTAAATTCGTCAGCGAAAAACTTAAGTCCTACACATCTTATGTCAAGCTCAACATCCTCATAATACTCCCCGTCTTTTGTGGCCGATAAAACTTCAGCTATCTCCCACAGCGAGTATAAGAATGCTAATTTAGCGTCTACAACTTCAACGTTGGCCAAATGAATATTACCGCGGCTTTCTTTAACAAAATCAGCAAGTGTTCTAGTATTTCCTAAGCCAAGAATATGATGAACATCACCGTATTTCAGTAGGATTTGAGCAAAATCTTGCCATGTAACATTTCCATTTTCTAATTTCACGCCTTCTAAGTTGGTTCGGAAGAAATAAACTGCAATTCGGATATTGCTTTCCCTAAGCGAAAAGTCTAATTCTAAAGTGGAACAAACATCAAAAAGGGTTACCGAAACATTCGCTACGTCAAGGGCTAAACATAAATCGTCGGCCAATTGAGAAACAACATCGTCATGTGAATCATAAAAAATTCCAATTTCTCCTTCTAACCTTAAGCGATCATACCCAGAAAAACCAAGGGCATAAACAACTTGAAAGCCGATAAAACTAGAGGAGATTAAAAAAATTAGAAACCCAGTCAGTAAGGCACGTTTTAATAGCTTCAATTGTAATACTCCTTACTTATTCCAGCTTAGAGCTTTAAACCCTCAAAATTGGCTTTCCAGTTTCCACATAACACAACGTGGGAACGTCCAAGCCAGAATCTGAAGGTTTAATCTCCTTTCATGGTAGTTTTGTTAATGCACATATAAAGTTTACGAGAAAAATCTTCTAGAATAGTTTAGCCCATTTTATAATATCTTTTCTTATTTACAAATTCTCCGCTATTCCTCATGTTGGTAACTTCTAAAAGAACATGGCTCCCAGCATGTTTTGCATTTAGTGATGTTTAATTGCAAACATTCTAAGGTATTCGATCATGGCTTGGTAGTTGTAATCTTCCTAGAACCTACGGCGAATATATTTTCGCATTTCCAAGCATGCAAATCAAGCATTGGGCACGCAATTTTAGCCTTCAAAGAAGACGTATAGCCAAAAAAGTAAGGAATCCTCGTCTGCTTAGAATAACATTTCACACGCTGCGCCACTGGAAGGCGACCATGGAATACTATAGAACAAAGGACATCCTCCGTGTCATGCAGGTTCTTGGCCACAAGAACATAAAGAACACTTTAATCTACACTCATCTAGTTAAGAACTTGGGCCAGGAAGAAGACGAATACATTTCAAAAGTTGCAAGAAATGTTGAGGAAGTAAGGAGTTTGGTTGAGGCGGGTTTCGTGTATGTCTGCGAGGTTGATGGATTCAAGGTTTTTAGGAAGAGAAAGCGATGGTCGCCGGTTTATTTCAAATTGATGTTGGTGGCGCCGCCGGTCGGACTTGAACCGACGACCCACGGGTTAACAGCCCGTTGCTCTACCAACTGAGCTACGGCGGCTTATCCTAGAATATTCAGAACTTGACATGTATTTAAATCTTAAAATTTGA
>Ga0190363_1000723_pt1 | contig 19712 bp, 20 predicted proteins | sample 48721867_MG_FD_161272 | JGI IMG/M metagenome (GOLD analysis project Ga0190363, IMG submission 161272) | Hydrothermal vent microbial mat bacterial communities from Southern Trench, Guaymas Basin, Mexico - 4872-18-6-7_MG | ecosystem: Environmental > Aquatic > Marine > Hydrothermal vents >... | reverse complement strand
CGAATGACAAAATTGTTCTTGAATCAGCAAGTTATGGAAATATAAATGGAATATACGAGATCGTCAAGAAAGGTGTTATAGCGAAAATCTTCAGAAAAAGCAGGGTTATACGGGAAATAGAAGCAGTTAATGAGCTGCTAGCCCAATTAGCGAAAAACCCCAAAATGGTAACATACGGGGAGGAACAAGTAAAAAAGGCTGTCCTTTACGGCGCAGTAAAAAAGCTTTTAATTGCAAGCAAAAAAATAAGGGAGGCTACGCTGGAGGAAAGGAGAGAAATAGAGAAAATGATAAAAACAGCGGAGGAAATGAGAGCAGAAATTTTAATCGTTGATGAAGAGCATATGTCAGGACAGCAATTATTTAGCTTAGGCGGAGTAGCGGCACTGTTAAGATACCCATTCGATGATTCCTGAAAAAGAATAGTTAGGTAAGAGTCTTTAAAATGAAATTTTGTATAGACCTTATTTCATTAACTGCAGGTGACTGTGGTGCATAATCGATTAAAGCCACATTCTTTAAGTCGGCCTCTATAACTTTTTTATCATACGGGACCCATCCGGCAACATTAATCTCAAGCTCATTAGCTGCACGCTCTAAGAAAAGCTTTTCATCATCATTTGCGATTTTATTCCCTACTAAAAACACGTTTTTCACGCCAAGCCCCAATGCTAACTTCTTTATTCTTTTAGCTAAATCTACGGACTTCGCGCCGGGTTCGACCACAATTAACATTGCATCCACATTTTTAGCGGTTCCTCTTCCAAGGTGCTCTACTCCAGCCTCCATGTCTAGTATAACTACTTCATCTCGTCGTAGGATCATGTGAGAAATCAAAGCTCTTACCAGGGCGTTACTTGGACACAAGCAACCACCGCCAGGATTAACCACAGTTCCGGCTATGAGCAATTTAACGCCATCAGGTCCAATAATCTTAAATCTGTCTGGGAGATCCGAAACCTTTGGATTTAATATAAAGACGCTGCCTATTGAACCTGGTTTGGCACCCGTACGTTCTTCGATTAAGTCGTTCATCTCTGAAATTGGAGTTATTCTAGATGCAACTTCTTTAGGAATACCTAAGGATGAGTACAAGTTCATACTTGGATCTACGTCTATTGCAAAAACGTCGAAACCTTTCTTTGCGAGGAGGCGGGCTAATGTCCCAGCTATTGTCGTCTTACCAACGCCGCCCTTACCAACAACCGCCATTTTAAAGCCCAACAGGAAGCACCTCTTAAGAGGTAAGGCTAGCCCTTCACTACTCCAATAGGGCGCAACTTGGCTACCAGCGAGGCAATCCCAACCTTGTGGGAGACCTCGGCTACTACGTCTACATCTTTATATGCCTCAGGTGCTTCTTCGCTTACTACTACCATGCTGGCGGCTTGAACAAGAATTCCTGATTTTTGAAGGTCATCCTTAACCTTCTCTCCCCAAAACTTTTTCTTCGCCCCAGCTCTGCTAAGCCGTCTACCAGCACCATGAGCGGTCGAGCCAAAGCTCAGTTCCATAGACTCTTTCCTACCTCTCAACACATAGCTGGCAGTCCCCATGGTTCCAGGAATAAGAACAGGTTGACCTATATCTCTGTATTTTTGAGGGACTGCAGGGTGTCCTGGAGGAAACGCCCTAGTGGCACCTTTCCTATGGACACAAACAGTTTTTTCTGTACCGTCTACACGGTGCCGTTCAAACTTAGCGATATTATGGGCCACATCATAGACAAGGTGAATTCCAAGATCCTCCGGGGATGAATTAAAGACCTTGCCAAAGGACTCACGTACCCAATGCATTATGCATTGCCTATTTGCCCACGCGAAATTAGCGGCAGAAGCCATTGCCGCTAGGTAGTCCTCACCTTCTCTACTTTTACCTGGAACTGCTGCCAGCTCTCTATCAGGAAGAGAGATGCCATATTTTCTTACAGCATGCTCCATAACTTTTAAGTAATCAGAACAAACTTGATGGCCAAGACCTCTAGATCCTGTATGGATCATAATTGTAACTTGCCCTTCAAACAGCCCTAAGCATTTCGCTGCTTCACCGTCATAAATACGCTCAACGTATTGTATTTCTAGGAAGTGATTGCCACTACCTAAAGTGCCAAGTTGCGGTGCACCTCTACTTTTCGCTTTAGAGGAAACCTTGCCTGCATCTGCCCCTTTAAGACATCCTTCCTCCTCACAATAAAACTTATCTTCATCCCAACCGAAGCCTTGATCAATTGCCCAGCTTACGCCGGATTCTAACACTTCATCCAGTTCAGAATGAGATATTCGAATTTTACCTTCAGACCCTACTCCGCTAGGTACTTCCTTAAATAGGACGCTTAAAAGGCCTTTGAGTTTAGGAGTAACATCGTCTTTTAAAAGATCCGTTCTAAGAAGACGCACACCACAGTTAATATCGTATCCTACGCCGCCGGGAGACACTACGCCGCCCTCTTCGAAATCGATGGCGGCAACGCCCCCTATTGGAAAGCCATACCCTTGATGAGCATCAGGTAAAGCGATCGAATGCTTTTGGATTCCAGGGAGGCATGCAACGTTCATGGCTTGAATAAGTGTTTGGTCCTTTTTCATACCTTCTAGCAACATTTCATTTGCAAAAACTTTAGTAGGTACGCGCATACACTTCTTAGTACCTTTTGGTATCTCCCAAATGAAATTACTTACCTTCTTTAGAGGAATATTCGCGCTCAAGAACCTCATCCTCCTATGGTTTTTAAAAGTCTAAATAAAATCCCAGTCATCATGAAAAGTGATATTCACGGCCTTGTGGATGGATATGGAAAAGAGACTAATAAAACTTTACGTCTCAATAAAATTCTCAGTAAATCCTCCATGTGTGCTTACACACTGTACAGCGGAGAAACGTCGTTGAGCCCTCATCGGCTCTTCTGGTCTGAACTTGCCAATAATAAGCTGTATCGTTTCCGCATTTAGGACACCTTGCCTTTACCGTTGGCATTACCCGGATCTCCTTAGTTTCATCTATAACTAGCGTTTTCTCTCTTGGTGAGTGGTTTATTTCTTTTTTCACAATAAATTTACTACGCTTTGTTCTATCTATTACTTCTTGATAGCCGCAGTTTTTACAAGTCAACTTAACTTGTCCTTCCTCTTTTAGGGGATGCAACAGTGTGCCACACTTAGGACAGAAGTTCAAGAAGCGGCCTCCTTTTAGCCTTATTTTTGTAAATCTTCAGAGGGATTGAATTTTAAGTTTTCCATCCTATCTTTAATGCAGTAAAGAATGGTTTTTAGTAGCGTTGAAAATGCCAATATGGCATGTTCGAGGTTCTTTTGGTGAGTACAGTTTGCACTAAGGAAGGTGGCTACGTGCTTGGCAGCCTCCTTTATTTCTATTACTCCTGTAAGCCAAGCATATGCTATTAGGGCTTCTGCTGCGTCACTTAAACTATGAGTATTTTGCCTTGATGGAAGATGAGAGCGGAGGCCTGACGATTTTAGTGCTGAAGAAAGAACGAAACCGGGTACCTTTGTAGTTTTAACTTTTCCAGTTGCCATCAACAATGCCAGACTGTAAATTAAATTTGCTACCCCATCTCCTACTTTTGCAAGTTGCTTGTTTGTAAGTATGTCCCTAAGAGTGCTCGCCGTCGTTTTCCTCCTCCATCAAGACTTTCTGAAATCTTCTACAGCTTTAGAGAAATATTCTTTAAATTCATTAAGCAAAGATTTGAGGCGAACCACTGTATTTGTCATTACCTCTTTGGGAGAGACGTTGCCATTCGTTGAAATGTAGAGATGTGGCTCTGAAAGAAGAGGGTGCTCAATTTTATATCCCGCAAATACTACGTCCTTATTTTTTAAAAGAGCTTTTTTTAGAAGGTTGCAGAGGGTGTGATCCTCCCCTTTTATTTCTAATTCTAAATGATTTTCACCTTGTTTTAATATTTTAACGTTCATTTTTAGCCCTCCTAAATTTTTGTTTTTCCGTAATCTACTGAGATCTTCCGTTTTTCTTCGTTCCCACAATTATGGCAAATAAGAGATTTTTCATTTTTTGGAATTAACATTGTGCCGCATTTAGAGCAGAAAGCGTGTACCACGCCGAACTTTTTGCCGATCGTTGACAGTTGAATAAGGTCTCCTCTCCTATCTATCACTTTCGCTTTAACTATATCCCCTGTTTTAAAAGCGTCTGTGGGTTTAACTACGAACTCGTTACTTATTTGGGAAACATGTATTACGCCTGAACAGGGTGACGAAAGAAAGCGGCCTCCAATTCTTGCCACACTAACTATGCTTAAAGCCTTACCAGTCTTAACGATCATCCCTAAGGCAACATCGCCCTTTTTAGGAAAAGGAGGGGCTTCAACTGGTACAACTCTTACCCGCCTCTCCATTTTATCAATTAAAACCATTCCTGCATTTGCAGCATAAACCTCTCCCTTTTCTTCATATGTCCCCTCATTAGGGGTGAACTCTTCTATGACTCCCAACCAGTCACCTGGTAAAACAAAGCTCCCAGTTTTAGGCTTTGGTTTGACCATTTCTTAACCACCTCTTTTTTACACTGTTTTTCTCTTTCAAGAAGATTCTGTCTGTGAACCTATTTTTAGTATTCTGTAAACGTCTACATCTACAATGTGTACTTTTTTCGTATGAAATTCAAACATGAAGGGTATAGGTAACTTAACAGTAATAATTTGGTCGATACGACCACCATTTTCCTCTATGAAATCTTTGATAAACCTTCTGACTTTAAAGTTTGCCTTGTGAATAGAGTAGATCACTCTAGCTACTTCAAGTGCTTTCTTTAGGAAGAACCTGTCACTAAAACGTTTCTGAACTCCGAAGGGGGGATTTTGAATTACAGTGTCAGCGTAACCCTTTAAATTTTTCAAATCCATTGCGATCCATTCAACTCTGTCTTCAACACCAGCCCTTTCAGCGTTAAGCTTTGCTATTTTTAACACCGTTGGGTCTATGTCTATGCCGACGACCCGTTTTGCACCAAGAATGGCGGCACCTATTGCAAGCTTACCATTTCCACAACCTAAATCGTAAACGACTTTTCCTTCAATATCATTAAACACGTATGCAGCCATAAAAATAAGGGTAGCAGCAACCCTGTTAGGAGTAGAGTACTGTTCTAACTCGACTTTCGGGCAAGGATTTTCTTCAAGATTTTCAAAGATTAACTCAAGGTTTTTTCTCTTTACTTTCATTTTGAGTTCCATCACTTTAACTTCCCTTTAAAACTCTGCTTAGGAGGAAAAATCAACTGAGGGATAAAGATCTTCCCATCGTTTCCTTCCAAGCACTACTTCTAATTCTTCAGGAGTTAAGATGGGTATGCTGAAGCGGCATGCATCCTCGATGGCTATTCTTGGACACGCGGTTACAACCAAGGCTTCAACGCTGCTGAAATTTAAAATATGGTCTGGTGTGACGTCACGCATAGCAAGCATGTATGCGCTTTTACCTGCGTCAAGAAGAATATTTCTTACGTATTTGGCTAGTTCTAAGCGTTTTTGTCCGGGTTTCATGCTGACGATTACTCCAAAGTTTTTAGCATGCTTAGCTTGAGATATATGTGCATAGCGTTCAAGCAATAACTTTTTCACGATAGGGGCCACATCATGAACACTGCCTGTGTACGGGTCAAACGAGAAGACCCGCTTACCAGTAAACATGGATATGCCGACTGCATGAAAAAATCCGCCTCCTATAAACAAAACGGTGTCAACATTCGGTGATGTAACGTTCGAGAAATCGCACCCTAAAACTTGCCCGGGATAGGGAGCTCTCCTACTTTTCCTTTCTAAGACGACTTTAACACCTTTCTCCTCTAGAAGCTTTCTTAGGAGAGGTAGTTCCCAAGAGTGTTGGACAGTAGACGCCAGGATTAACGCCTTTATACCTAATTCCTCGACAGCTCTAACAACATCTTGCATGACACTTTTAGTATATTTAGCTTCGATAAACAAGGTGGGAACTTTTGTTTTAATAGGCCAGGGAGCATGACCGAAATGGACGAGAACGTCTGCACCTAAGCTCTTCGCTTCAGAATCAGCTAAGTCGCATGCACCCCAGCAAGGATCAGCAGATATTATAATAGACGCCCCTGTCTTTTCCTCTAGAAAGGACGCTACCTTGAATGCGTAACGTAGCAGTCCTTCAGGGAACTGTAAGAGAGCGCATTTTACATTTCTTAACTTGAGTTCGGAGGCAAGTTTTACGAGTTCCAAGTCAAAGTCGTCGGTGTTTATCATAGAGCTCCAACCAACAGGTCTCTTATCTTCAACGTCACTAAAGAAGAAAAAATATTTTTTCCTTAAAAGGTTAAAAGACAGCCAGCAGAAAGTTAAAAGGTCCGTTAAAAGTTAAGCGAATGGTGCTAGAGAGATGGTTGAAATGACCGGCACTATTAGGAAAGTTAATGCACAGAAAATTCTTGATTCTAGAGGGAACGCTACAATTGAAGTGCGAGTATACACAGAAGACGTTGTAGCAAGTGCCTGCGCTCCATCTGGAGCAAGCGTCGGGCGCTTTGAAGTACGCGCTTTCCCGGAAGGGGGCGTAGATGCCTCGATTGAAATGGTGAATAAGATTTCAAGTAAACTGAAGGGTTTGAACGTGGAAGAGCAGAACGTTGTTGACTCGGTTATACACGAATTTGATGGTACGAAACAATTCGAAAAGTTAGGGGGAAACGCGGCTATAGCGACCTCTATAGCGGTGGCAAAAGCTGCAGCACTAGAAAAAAACGTCCGGCTCTGCGAACATATAGCCGATGGACGGCTAAGGTTGCCTTTTCCTCTCAGTAACATCATAGGAGGAGGGGTTCATACGAAGGGAGATTCTATAGACTTTCAAGAGTTCTTAGTAGTGCCTCTTGGCGCTAAGAAGTTTAGAGACGCGGCTGTAGCAAACGTGATGGTGCATAAAGAAGTTGCCCGAATCTTGACTTCTCAGAGGCCCCACTACGTGTTTGGAAGAAATGATGAGGGAGCATGGGCGGCCCCATTAACAATTAAAGAAGCTCTCGAAGTATTAAGCAATGCAGCCCAAAAAGTAGAGGGAGAATTGGGAATAGAGGTGAAAATAGGCGTTGATGCAGCAGCTTCGGAACTTTGGATCGAAAATGAAAAGGTATATGTTTATAGGAAGGAAAAATGTAAGAAGTCGACCAGCCAGCAGTTAGACTACGTTTTGTCACTTATCGAAGAATACGACATATTTTATTTTGAAGACCCATTTGGCGAAGAAGACTTTGAAGCATTTGCAAAATTGAATAAAAACGTAAGTGGAAGATGCCTTGTTACAGGAGACGACTTAACGGTGACTAATAAAGAGAGATTAAAAACAGCCTTAGAAAGAGGCTCAGTTAGTAGCATTATAGTCAAACCGAACCAAGTTGGGACGCTCACTGACGTTAAGGAAACGGTAACTCTGGCACTATCAAATAACGTAGTTCCGGTCGCTTCCCACAGGTCAGGAGAAACATGCGACTCTGCCTTAGCACATATAGCAGTAGGATTGAAATGCCCAATAATAAAAATCGGGATCATGGGTAGTGAACGAATGGCTAAAATAAACGAACTAATAAGACTGGAGGACGAGATGGGATTAAGGATGGCTAAGCCACCGTTCTCGGATAGTTAACATTTTATTACTATCCGTTCCACCTCTGCACTAAGTGCTTCGTGGGTGGCTTTCGGGGGGAACGGGAACTCCCCACATCTTGGGTTTCTTTCAAGGAGGTTTAAATATGCAACTACGTCTCTGTCTTTTTCACATCCGCATTTCCTGCACTTTAGAAGTCATGCCCATTCGACGCCAGTTTCCCGCCACATATTGGGCATAGGCTTGAAGTTCCACGGGGGTTAACGTATACGGCTGGTAAACCTGCAAGTTTCGCTTTATATTCGATGTAGGATTGAAGCCTTCTATATGGTAGCGTGTGCAGTCTTCTATTCATTCTTTTACCGTAACGTATTTGTTTCTTCATGCCTTTAAGGTTCTCCATGACGATTCCGAAACCCATGTTTCCTAGCTCTGCTAACTATCATCTTGGCAATCTTGTGGCATAAACTCTCTGTTCTATTTCTTTCCCTCTTAGAGTATTTTTTCATAAGCCTCTTGGAAGCTGTCGGTTTAAGCTTCGACAGCTTCTGTATTTTCCTCCTCTTCTCGAAGTAGCTACTTCTGATTTCTCTCAGGTCGTGCTCAAACCTTATAATGTGTGGGTTCGTGCTTACGCATGTAACGTTGGATTCGTTTACATCTATCGCTATCCAGCCCTTCGGATTCGTTAAATCAACATCTTTCCTAAAGGGCACTAAAACTTTTGTTTCGTTGATTAAAACCTCTCCCACTCTAAGTCTTCCAGCCTTCCATTCTTCTATGAAGCGTTTCTGGTATCCTCCATACTTCAACTTTACGTAGATAAACCTTCTAGGCTTAACAGATATTCTAAGCCTTTCCCCCTCATACTTGACAAGCAAGGGGTCTAATTGCATGAAAAAGCTTCCTCGCCACGGGTTTATCGCTTTTTGTAATACCTTTCCTCTTAAGCCTCCTAAAGCTCTTCAACATTGACGTAGCCACCCTGCACGACGAATGGCAAAAGTGAGTTGAGTAATCCCATTTCTGTTTCCATTCACCATAGACAAGTTTCCTGAGCTCGGCAAAACTTGTGGCATTATTCCGAAGAGCTTTACCGATGCAAAAGTTAACCATATCCCTAAAATCCTCTAACAGCTTTCTAATCTCATCACTCGCCTCATAACTGAAGGGAACTGAAAGCGTTATTTCCATCATTCATCAATTGAGTATTAACCAAAATATTATAAAAAGTTAGCTATTCATAAACTGTTACTAACCCTTAACTTAAGAGGGAAAAGCAATGGAGACGTTCCTCAAAGTAGCAGAGTTTATAATAAAAAGGTATTGCAAAGCAAACAAGATAGTGGAAGTGGGGGTTGGAAAAAAACCCCAAACGGCGCTTAAACTCTCAAAGGCACTTAATGCAGAAATAATAGTAACGGATGTAAAACCAGAGGTAATAGCGCCGTTAACAAAGGAAAAGAAGATTAAAGCAATAATAGATGATGTGTTCAACCCTAACCTAGAAATTTACAAGGGAGCAAACCTGATATATGCTATCAGGCCTAACCCTGAAGTCCAAGGCCAAATAGTGAACATAGCTTTAAGAGTAGGAGCGGATGCTCTTTTAAAGACATTAAACGATGAATGGCATGAAGTAACGCAAACACCCATGAAACACCAAACAGTAAACTACAAAAACGTGATCATGCATCATTTTCTAAATCCTAAAATTCATTAGGATGCTTTCAAAGGTTAGCCGCAATTGCCTTTCTTTAAAATGTATTGGAGGAATTTCTGATTCCCAATTTACAAGGTTAAGGATAAACAAAGATAAATTTAAAAACAGGGAAATAATCCTTTGATTAGGGTTTGTAAGGGAGGTGGCATGGCCTTGTCAAGAGACGAGAGGTTTGTCTTATGGTTTGAAGAGATCAGAAAAGACGATGTACCGATAGTAGGTGGAAAATGCGCTAATCTAGGTGAGTTAACAGCTGAAGTTAAAGTCCCAGTTCCACCAGGATTCGCTGTGACCACTCATGCATATAAGCAGTTCATAGAAACCACGAAAATAAAGGATAAGATTTTCAAGAAACTTGAAGGTTTAGACGTAAAAGATATGAAAATGCTTGAAAACGCATCGGCAGAAATAAGAAAGTTAATTGAATCAACCCCTGTACCCGAAGAAATTCAGTCTGCCATCTTAAGTGCATACGATGAACTCTCTAAACGGGCGGGGAAAAATCCCTTTGTAGCCGTCCGCTCTAGCGCCTCGGCAGAGGACAGGTTTTCCAGCCCCTCAGCTGCCGGGCGCCAGTTTCGCTGGACAACAGGATACATTCTTAAACGTTACTAGAGACGAGCTGGTAAGTAGTGTTAGAAGATGCTGGAGTAGCCTTTTTACGCCAAGGGCAATAGCATATAGGGAAGAGAAGGGGTTTTCACATGAAGAAGTATCCATAGGCGTAGCTATCCAAGAGATGGTTGACGCTAAAGCAGCAGGGGTAATGTTTACTATACATCCAGTTACAGGTGAAAGAAATAAAATTCTTATTGAAGCCAATTGGGGGCTAGGAGAAGCCGTAGTAAGTGGCGCCGTAACGCCAGATACCTATGTCGTAGATAAAGAAACATTTGAGATCATCGACAAACATATTGTAACTAAAAAAGTCGAGTATGTAAGGGACCCAAAAACCGGGAAGACAGTTCACGCAGAAGTCCCCCCGGAAAGACAGAATATTCCTGCTTTAACAGACGAGGAAATAAAGGCGCTTGCAAAATATGCACTTCAAATAGAACAACATTATAGAACACCACAGGATATAGAGTGGGCAGTTGATAAAGATGGGAGAATATTCATACTTCAAGCAAGACCTGAGACGGTCCATTCTGCAGGGGGAATTCAAGCGCAAGTATTAGAGGCTGCTGAGGAAAGAGAAGTGCTAGTAAGAGGGCTGCCAGTATCCCCAGGCCTAGGAGCAGGAAAAGTTAAAGTTATCTTAGATGCTAAGGACATAGACAAAGTTAAGGAAGGAGACATTTTAGTTACAAAAATGACTACTCCTGATTGGGTTCCAGCCATGAAAAAGGCAGCGGCAATAGTGACTGATGAAGGGGGCTACACGTGCCATGCAGCAATAGTTTCACGTGAACTAGGTGTACCATGCATTGTTGGTACTGGAAATGCAACAGAAGTTCTTGCGAATGTGGAGGAAGTAACCGTTGACGGAGGAAAGGGACTAGTCTACCGTGGAATAATTAAAGAAGCAGCTGAAGAGGTGGTGCCTACAGCTGCGGTAACTTATGCGATAGTGCCGACAGCAACTAAGATATATGTTAACCTTTCAATTCCAGAGATCGCTGATAAAGTTGCAAGGGAAACAAGAGCAGATGGTGTAGGGCTTCTAAGAGCAGAACACATGATGGTTACCATAGGAAAGCATCCACGCAAACTCATTGAAGAGGGTGGAGACCAGCTTATGGTGGATTCCTTTGCGGAGGGCATCAGGAAAGTTGCCGAAGCGTTTTATCCTGGTCCTGTCGTATATAGGTTCCTAGACTTTAAGCCTGACGAATTCCTAGCCCTAGAGGGAGGAGAAAAGTATGAGTTAGAGGCAGGGCACGTAGGACCAAATCCAATGATAGGCTATAGGGGACAATACAGATACGTTAAGGAGCCAGACATATTCAGGCTAGAGTGTAAAGCAATAAGAAAGGTTAGAGATGAATTTGGCCTTAAAAATGTTTGGGTAATGTTGCCTTTCGTTAGAGACATAGAGATCTTCCGGAGAGTGAAGGAGATAATGAAGCAGGAGGGGCTGGATCCCGAGAAAGATCCTGACTTTAAACTCTGGATAATGGTGGAGGTCCCAAGTAGCGTCCTGTTAATTGACAAGTTCTGTGAAGAAGGGATAAACGGAGTGTCTTTTGGCACAAACGACCTAACAATGCTGATACTTGGCGTAGACCGTAACGATGCTTCGGTACAGGAGATATACGATGAACGAAACCTAGCAGTCCTCAGGGCAATAGCTTACACAATAAAAATATGCAAAAAGTACGGGGTGACAACGTCTATTTGTGGGCAAGCACCCAGCGTTTACCCGGACTACTTAGAATTCCTAGTTAGGATGGGAGCAACATCAATAAGCGTAAACCCGGACGCTGTACAACGTACACGTGAAATGGTTGCAAGAATAGAGCAGAAGATACTGATGGAGAAAGCATTAGGAGTTAAAACAAGAATCAAAGTTGGAAAGAATTTCATAGAAGAAGTCGAGTTCTGGAAAAAAGTAGATGACAATTTAGAATAAAAGTCAAAAATTTTTGAAAATGAACTTTCTTTTTACAATTAAATAAGCCCTTATTTTCCACAAACTGTTTCCCTTATTTTTATCAGAAATAGGGGGTTAACAGGCACTTCTTTTTACATGGCGAAATGCTTTAAAGGAGGTCGTCTTCAAGTTTCAACGTAATGGCTTCTCTGGAAAACGTAGAAAGGAGTGTGGCATTATTTCATCCCAGAAATATTATCGTACAATATCTGAAATTTCAGGGCCTCTCATGATTGTAGAAGGAGTGCAGGATGTGGCTTATAACGAAGTAGTTCTCATTGAAACTCCTACTGGAGAAACGCGGAGAGGGACTGTTCTGGAAGTAGGGTTAGGGAGAGCGGTTGTTCAAGTTTTTGAGGGGACAAGAGGCTTAGATGTAAGGGAAACAACTGTTAGGTTTACTGGGGAAACAATGAAGCTGCCAGTATCGATTGATATGATGGGCAGGATCTTTAATGGTTCAGGTGATCCAATAGATGGAGGTCCGCCAATAATACCAGAGGATGAGCTGGACATTCATGGTTACCCACTTAACCCCTATGCAAGGGAGTATCCAAGGGAATTTATCCAGACAGGGATAAGTGTCATCGATGGAATGAACTCTCTCGTTCGAGGGCAAAAGCTGCCAATATTCTCCGGGGCTGGACTTCCGCACAACAGGATAGCAGTTCAAATAGCTAGACAAGCAAAAGTATTAGGGAAGGAGGAGGAGTTTGCTGTAGTATTCGCCGCAATGGGAATAACAGCGGAAGAGGCAAGGTTCTTCAGGGCAGACTTTGAAAGGACAGGGGCGCTAGAAAGGGTAGTTGTGTTCATGAACCTTGCGGATGACCCTGCAATCGAGAGAATAATAACGCCACGGGTAGCACTCACCGCTGCAGAATACCTAGCATACGAACAAGGTATGCACATTCTAGTTATACTCACAGACATGACCAACTACGCTGAAGCTCTGAGAGAGATAAGTGCAGCAAGAGAAGAGGTTCCCGGAAGAAGAGGATATCCAGGGTACTTATACACCGACTTAGCTACAATATATGAAAGAGCAGGAAGAATATCTGGAAAGAGAGGAACCATAACTCAAATGCCAATTTTAACTATGCCCAACGATGACATTACGCACCCCATTCCCGACCTTACAGGATACATCACTGAGGGACAGTTGATAGTAGACAGAGGATTACATAGGAAAGGAATATACCCACCTATAGATCCCAGGCCGAGCTTAAGTAGGTTGATGAAAGAGGGCATAGGTAAAGGAAGGACAAGAGCAGATCACAGGGAAGTCAGCGATCAATTGTACTATGCCTATAGTGAAGCAGTGGACTTACGCGCACTAGTAGCAGTAGTTGGTGAGGAAGCACTCTTACCTCGAGATAGGAAATACTTGGAGTTTGGCGATATTTTTGAAAGGCGATTCATAAATCAAGGGGAATACGAAGAGCGTAGCATAGATGAAACATTAGATCTAGGATGGGAGCTTTTAAGCATGTTCCCAGAAGGTGAATTAAAAAGGATTGATCCAGAGACAATAGCATGGGCGAAAGAGGAGGGAAAATACACATACAAAGAAGAAAGATGAAAGCTAAGTCAAATACAACTTCCATTTGGATCATTTTAAATTTATTTTTAAAGCTATTCTTTAACTAAATTTTTAATTTTTGTAGATTTTTATTTTATTTAAAATTAATTAAATTAAAAAGTAAAAACAAAAATGTGGAAGTTGGGGGGTTACTCCGGCGGTATCTCGGCGTATATTGTTTCCATGTCAACTCCAATTTTCTTGTTATAGAGGTAGTATGCAACGTATATTAGTGACCCAAGTCCGAAGATGAACACTTGTAAGTATATTGACTGCATTGTGAATCCAGAGACACCCACAAGAATTACTAACGTTGTGGCTATAAACGCAATTACTCCGAAGATTGTGATTACAGGGACTCCTGCCCATTCAAGCTTGAGGCCGCGCTCGTATATTTCAGGTTTAACGTATGGGAAGAGCATTGCTGCCATAGCGCCGAACCATAACATTATTGTATCAAGGAATACTGTGTCGAAAGCAGCCATGAAAACGTCTGATGCAGACAGGAAAACACCTAGAACAGCCACACCAGCTACTAGAGTTGTAGCCCATACTGGGCTATGCCATCTTTCGCTGACCTCAGCAAATTGGATTGGGAATACCCTGTCAAATGCCCAAGCAAAAGTTGTCCTTGCTGATGTTATTATGAACGGAGGTATGTCATTCATTAGCCATATTGCTCCTGTTACTGCTACTAGCAGGGCTATAGCGCCACTTGCACCGGGTACTTGAAGTGCTGCGAAGAGCGGAATTGATGCTTTAATTAATGGCGGGAAGCTGGGTAGGAAGCTTGCAGGGATGGAAGATACTATTTGGTCGCGTACTTGGCTTGGAAAGGTTGTCAGCCATGCGTTAAAAGCTGCGTAAATATCTGGGTTAAGTGTTAACGCCCAAGACGCCCCGCCGAGTGAATTTTGAGCGTAAGTGTATACGTAAAGGAATGGCCCGGACGCATAGTATACTAATCCGCTGATGAGAACGTAGTAACCTGCGATTAGGAGAGTGCCTATGAATACGGATATGACCATGCTTTTTCTAACTTCTTTTATTTCGCCTCCAACGAATGTACTTGCTGTGAAGCCAATGTAAGCCCATACAATGAAGATCATAGCCATAAACGTGTCACTGAGGGCGTCCATACCGTTTGTTTCAACGTAGCTGATGAGGTAGTCTGTATAGTCACTTATCATTCCCCATATTTTTGTGCTAGCCCAGTTAGCAGGGTCACCTAACTGCATTGGGTTCGTATAGGCTAAGGCATAGTTTATTGTTGCGTTTAATGGGTTTCCAGTAGCTAAGACAATTATTGTTGCTATACTTCCTATGACTGCAATTATTAGTAGGGCATTTAGAACCTTGCCGAAGATATCTAGTCCTAATACTGTGATTATGAAGAATATGATTACCATTATTATGCCAACTATGATTCCTGCTTCCGTGGTCTGCATCCACGTTCCTAGCTGGAACAGGCCGTCCCATGGATACTTACCTACTACTTGAAAAGCAAAGCCTATGAATGAAGTGTCCAAGAAGGCAATTATCCCGAAGGATAATGCTACGGACGTCCACCATGCCCAGCTTGAGAGGAAGCCTAAGAATGGGCTCAAAGTCCTGCTGACGTAAACGTAGCCTCCTCCTGAACGGGGCATGGCTATTCCGAAGAGGGTGAATACTACTGCAGAGGTTATGGCTGGGATTGCTCCCAGAGCGAAGGCTAATGGCACATTAGCGAATGGATACTTGTACGTTGCCTGTACCGCATAGAAGTTTATACCGCCACCTATGACATTACACAGCACGATTGAGAGAGCCGTGAACCAGCCAATTTCTCTTACAAGCCCTGTCGCATCTCTTGCGAAAGTTATCCTTTTTTCTCCCATAGGTCCCTCCTCTCTCAGATCAGTTTGCCTTTTGATAAGAAGTTTTTTTATATAAAAAGATTTTGCTAAAAAAGAAGCTATAACATTAAATAAACAATTTATTAAACAAGTTAAATGAAAAATATTAATTACTAATATTTTGCAACTTAAAAGAATTTTCAATAAAGGAGATTTAAATTTTTGTTTTAGTAACTTTTATGCCACATTTATTTAAAATTTTTCATATAGAAGAGTGAAGCGTTAACGACCTTGTGTTACTTGGAATAGCCAGTGTGCCTTGTTTATTAGCATCCAGTGAAGGGCAACTACAGCTACTAGCGCTAAAATTAGGCCTATGGCTAGCAGCTTAACAGCATAGCTAGGGTTAAAAATGTTTTTTGTTGCCTCATATATTAGGGCAAAACCTGCGAAGCCAACGAAAATTAATGCGGCTGCCGCGAATCCCTCGGTTAAATATTGGTCTTGGAGGCTGGGATTTATGAAGGAGAGGCTGGCTTGGGGGGGATTTAATAGCATATGTACGCCGCCTCCTAAGACGAAAAGGAGGAAAATTAAGAGGGCGGCGAAGGTTAAGAGGGCGGGCGGACGGCGAAGTTTTGCAATACTAAGTTTAAGAGATTTCATGGTTATGAACGGCATTGAATTATTCCTCCCTTTCATCATGAAGGTCTTTATGTTGATTTTCAATTAAGTATTTTGCTACTTCTTTAGCCCACTCCCCAGTATTAGCATTCTCTAGTATTTTCCTTAGATATTCATCCCATGTGACGTCTAAAGCCGCTTTCCAGTCTTTATAATGTTTTTTTATGTTCTCGTATGCAAGTTGGTGATTCTCGCAGAAATTACTTGTGGATACATGCTTTCTAGTGTTGCATATTGGACATTCCTCCTTCATTTTTATCCCTCGCAGTTCTGCCAGTTTACGCAGAGTTCTTGAGGTCTCCGTTTCGGTCTTCGTATTATAACTGTTGGGAAACCGCATTTTGGACAGGTTTTTCCTGTTGGTTCTATTATTCCGCTTTGAGGAAGGGGGGCGCTAAAGTTGCATTTATTGTTCCAGTAGTTACTACAACCCACAAACCGTTTGTGGGATTTTCTAGATTTAATTATTTTTAGTTCTCCACCGCATATAGGGCATACTCCCAAGACGAAATGTTTACGATTAACTTTTGCCAATGCCTCTTCTAAGGCAGCGCCTATTTCTAACTCTTTCCGTTTAAAATTCTCCAGTATAGGAATTAATTTTTCTATGGCGTCTATGAGTACTTCCTGCCTTGACTTTTCCTGAAGTTCTATTTTGCTCATCTCCTCTTCGAGTTTGCGAGTTAAATTTACGGATAGCACGCTCGGGCAGTAGGTTGAAAGAACGCTTACGACGGAGAAGCCCAAGTCTGTTAGCTCTATCTGCTTTCCAGTTATATAGTGTCTGGCATAGAGAGTATCTATTATTTCGGCCCTAGTGGCCTTTGTTCCGATCTGGTTTGCTTCCATGAGGTTTAGTAGGCTCTTTGGGTTATATCTTGGTGGAGGTGCAGTATATCGTTCTTCCAGCTTTACTTCTACAACTTGTATTTCTTGTTCTTCTTGAAGGGAGGGGAATTCTTTATCTTCTACTTTAGCATATGGCCCATATGCTTTCTGCCAGCCTGCAACCTTTGTCTTTATCCCCTTTAAATAGAAAATATGTGATGCAACTTTTATCTCTGCTTTTACGCTTTCTCTGATGGAGGGAGGGCCGAAAATAGCAAGAAAGCGTCGTATGATCAAATCAAAGAGTTTTTCCTCTTCTGATGTCAACTGTTCTTCAGGTAGGGTGCCTGTGGGATGTATTGGAGGATGGGCGGGGTCATCCTTTTTCCCCTCTGCTGGGGTAAGCGCCTCTCTCGCCAAGATTTCCCTAACTAAAGAGGCATAATTCCTGTGTTTTTCCAGCCCTTTCAAAATTTCCTTAAGATTTACGGAGGGCGGGAATTTCTGGCTTCCAGTTCTTGGGTAGGAAATTAAAGCTGAGAGATAAAGTCTTTCAGCTATTCTTAATGTCCTGCTTGGAGTGAAGCCGAAATGAGAGTATGCTTCTGACTGTAGAGTGCCTATATCGAAGGGGTGAGGTGGCTTAAGCGTTCTTTCCGAAAGCGAGATAGCAGTAACAGAGCCAGATTGCCCGCTGCACTCATTAACTACCCTTTCTGCATCCTTTTTTGATTGTATTTTGCCCTCAGCATAGTGGAGAGGGTATAATGTGCCCTCTATTTTCGCCTGGGCTGAAATCACCCAGTACGGTTTTGGAACAAAGCTTTTTATTTCTCGCTCCCGCTTGGCTACAAATGAGAGGGTTGGACCTTGAACACGTCCAGTGCTTAGCGTGTAGTATTTCCCTGTAGAGTGCTTTAGGGAGAGCATCATAGCTCTAGAGAGGTTTATCCCATAAATCCAATCTATTTCGTGCCGCGCTCTTCCCGCTTCAATCAGCCCCCAGTCGAGAGTTGGGGAAAGAGAATAATATGCTTTCACCAGCTCATCCCTTGTTAAGGTGGAGAACTTCATTCTTTTCGCTTTAAGAACACTGTCGGGGCCGCACACATATTTCAAGATGTTATATGCAATTTGGCTTCCTTCAATGTCAAAATCTGTGGCGGAGATGAATGAATCCGCACCTTCTGCAAGCTTCGAAATTACCTTTATGAACGACTTGGTATTTGACGCATGCTTATTTACACGGTACGCAGCCACCCATTTTATGTTAAACACGGGATACGCCCAGCCGCTACCCTTCTGGCTAACCGAGAAAAGATGCCCTATAGCTGGTACAATTACCAGCTCTCTCCCATCTCTTATTGCTCTATAATAACGTACACCGTCCTTATCATAACTTTTAGGATTCCCCCTTTCATCTAATGCTTTTGCGATACGCTCGGCTGCAGTCGGCTTTTCAGCGATTATTAACGTGTAGCCCAACCCGAAATACCTCCTTCGGAACGATTAAAACCTGATCAATAGAATATTGAGCAAGTCAATGAGCCTTACGTACAAGAATGAATGACTAAAATATTCAATCTCTGCTTCCTTTTGCAGAGTGATCAAACATTTTAACTATTTAACTATTTAAAACTCACCGCAACCCCTCTGATAAAAAGGTTCTAATAAAGGTTATCCGGGCAACTTTAAATTCCAAGAAAATGCTTTTGACCGGAGTGCTACGTTAAATTTGGGCAATCAGATGGGAAACTCTTAAAAGTATATGTTGAGGGTAGGGTGGAAGTACCCTCTAAGGCGGTAGAGTTCAAAACAGGAAACTCTCAATGAAAAGTTAAAAGTTGGGAGGTGAGCGCAACCTAATTAAACTAATTGGCTAACCCTTATATAGCAGCAATACACACGTAAAGGTGGGAAACCCTCAGAAAAAGGGAGGTTAGAATCAGATGCCAGGTTCGCATGGCAGCCTAACTAAAGCAGGAAAAGTTAGAAGTCAAACACCGAAGGTTCCAAGAAAGGAAAGACCGCCCATAATACCCAGAATACGGAACAGGAGAAATTACGTCCGAAGGGTTATTCTTAATAAGCCAGCTGGCCAGCAAGGCCGACTATAGAATTTATAGTTTTCCCCTCTGCTTTCTTTGCCCATTCTTTCCCATTTCGTTTTCCTGAGGGTGGCTGCGTCTTGGTGGTGACTGTAGGGATAGATCTAGCAGCCAAAGAACATAACCCCACCGGTTTTGCTATTTGGAATGACGGGTTTATTAGAACGTTTACGGTTTACAGCGACCTTGAAATAATAAGTTCTTGCCTAAGAGCTTATCCAAGCCTTATAGCAATAGACGCTCCCTTAACATTTAATCAGGGATATAGAGAGGCTGATAAAGCCCTTATTAGAATGGGCATCCGAGTCTTCCCACCGAATTTCGTCTCAGAACTAACTTTTAGAGCGATGAGGCTGAAGGCAAGACTAAGAAACGTTATCGAGGTCTTCCCCAAGGCATTCTACAAGATTCTAAATGTAACGGAAGCAGACCTAGAAAAATTCGTTGTTTTTTTAAACAAACCACAAAGCAAACACGAAACCGACGCAGCCGTATGCGCCCTAATCGCCGCAATGACCCTTGAAGGAAAAACAGAAGCAATAGGAAGAAAAGGAGAAAAAATAATAATCCCCCGCAAAGGCGAGAAGCCGCCACCAATAAAAGACGAAATATTTTAAAATAATTTCAACTAGGCCAAGCTCCCTAACTCTAGAGGGGACACTTCGTTTTTTCAGGTGTTGCCGGAGCATCCTCTTTAATTTGTAACCTCCGTAAAGTGGAGTTCCGTAGGGTCTGCAACTCCACACTCATTCCTC